>OCVV012852564.1_pt1 | contig 99688 bp, 138 predicted proteins | sample 1539721 | NCBI WGS metagenome assembly OCVV01 (sample SAMN02144230, study PRJEB22623) | gut metagenome | biome: sheep rumen | host: Ovis aries | place: New Zealand
CGGTAACGACCATCGGAAGTAGTGCGTTTTCCTATTGCGCCTCGCTGACCTCCATCACCATTCCCAACTTGGTCACGACCATCGGACCCTATGCGTTTAGGAATTGTACCTCACTGACCTCGGTCGCCATCCCCGACTCAGTCACGTCAATCGGAATCCAAGCATTCTACTACTGTACATCGCTCGCATCTGTGACTATAGGTAACTCGATGACGTACATGGGGGTCCAAGCGTTCTACGGATGCACTTCTCTGGAATCGACTACCGTTGCAGAATCCAATACCACATATTCCTCTGAGGAGGGAGTACTGTTCAGCAAGGCCAAGACAACATTGATCCTATACCCTGTGGGGAAGAATAACGCCTTATACATCATCCCCGACTCGGTCACGGACATCGGATCCGCTGCGTTCCGCAAATGCGCCTCGCTGACCTCCATCACCATTCCCAACTCGGTAAAAATCATCAGAAACGAAGCGTTCTACGAATGCACTTCACTCACAACAATCACTATTCCATCCACGGTCACCTCTATCGAAATGTATGCGTTCCGCGGTTGCACTTCGCTCACTACAGTGTATAATCAATCTTCCTTGGTGTTCACAAAAGGTGCAACATCTTATGGACAAGTTGCATATTATGCGACCACGCTGGTCCAGGATGACCTTCAAGTACAGCTCCAGGACGTAGACGGCAACATTCTGAGGACATATACTGTCCAGCCCGGTGAGTCCATCGCGGTGCCCGAGATACAGTATTCTAAAGAGGTTCAGACCGAGATTGGGCCCCGTACATACTTATATACTATCCAGAGGTGGAGATACTGACAGAATATATTAACGCGGGGGATTCGCTCCCGAATACCACTGAGCGTACCAGTTACTCACTCGTCTTCTCCCCAGTAGAGGAATTATTGTATATTCCGAATACTACGGAGCGCGAGAGTTATTCGCTTGTACTTGTTCCCGACCAATACACTGTAACCGGCGCGGGATTTGCCAGAGTACTTCTCAGTGGGGGGACGGTGCCCTCCGCTCCCGCAGGATGGACCCCTATACAAGGAGGATATACCAAAGATTTTCCGCTTGGAATGGCCAAAGCAGACGTGTTGGCCGACTTTGCCCAGACCGTAACTAAGACAGGATATTCTCTGGCGTGGCAAGCTTCCGAGGATACAGTCTCGGAAACGGGAATGACCCTTACCGCGACCTGGACACCGATACAATATACTCTATCGTTCGATACCGTGAACGGATCTGCGGTATCACCAATAACGTACACGGTAGAATCCTCCCAGATTGATCTTGCAACCAGTGCAATATCCACAAGGAGGGGGTACACCTTTGCGGGATGGTATGACAATGCGGAGTATTCGGGAGACCCATTGACTGCGATCACTCCCTCGGAGACCGCCCGTAATCTGACATTATACGCGAAATGGGGTGTGATTGAATACACCATCACATACCATGTCTCTCCTGGGATCAACGCGATAGCGAATCCGTTAAAGTATACGGTTGAGTCCAGTGCAATCACCTTTGCCGACCCTTCGAGAAGTTATTACAACTTCTCGGGGTGGTACACCGACGCACAAGGTACGACCCAGATAACAGGAATTCCTGCGGGGTCAATAGGTGACGTAGAGATTTGGGCGAAATGGACCCCTATAACATATACAATCACCTTCCAGACCAACAGTGGTTCTGCGGTATCACCAATAACGTACACGGTAGAATCCTCCCAGATCGATCTTGAGACACAAGCAGCCACACGGAGGGCTCATTATGATTTCCAGGGATGGTATCGGGAGGATAGCTTCGCTAATAAAGTCACCACAATCACCCCTGCGTCAGAACATCAAAATCTCACGCTATATGCTTACTGGACTCCGCATAAGTATACGATTACATACAATGCGGGGCAAGGTACAGCATCTACTGGAAATCCGACGTACTATACTGTAGAGACCGCTAGTTTGACTATTTATGCAGCAACGGGGCGCACGGGATATACATGTACAGGGTGGGGCTTCACACAGGTATCGGATGATACTGCGTCCGGGGAGTCGGATTCCTCAAAACCCGCGTCGTTCACTATAACCTTGGCACAGATCTCGACGGCGACAGGCGGAGCATACGGAAACATCACACTTTATGCCAAATACAGGCTGGATTGGTATGATCTTACCATACAATGGTCGTTGGACGTGACAAAGGTCTATAGGCGCGTGAATGTGTCCGGATCCAAGACCAAGAAATTCCCCTACGGGTCCAATATATCCACAAACATTGCCAGCGCGGGAATGGATCCGAATCATACGGTAGCATACGCCTACGGTCACACTTATACTTGGACTTCTTCTAATAACACTATGCCCGCGCAGAGTGTTACTGCGACCGCAACGTATACACTCGTCCCGCACACCCTGACACTGTATAAGAAGAAGAATGATACCGCCAGCAACGCATATAAGGACACGGTAAGCGGGTTTGGAGACGCGAATGACTGGATAATCGAATGGGTCTCTGCATATGACCCAGCAGATACCTCGACAGACACCTATGAGGGGTGGCACCTCTCTGCAACCCAAACCTCCAGGACCACAATCCCTACTTGGACACAGGGTACGACCGTTGGTACTGAGACCAGCTATACCATAGACGCGGAGGATACCGCGAAATACTGGGCGTTCGCATATGAGTCCGGGAAGAGGACGATACTGAACATCACGGATATGCAGAACCTGACTTTGTATGCGGTACCGTTCTTAAAGGTCACACTCACGCTCAGAGCGTATGACCCAGATGCCGTTACCATCGTCCCCGCACATCATGCGACAGAATCCGAGACCCTATCCGTAGGCGGATATACCTCAACTACCGTGGGCTTGACGCACAGGGTCCAATGGCACTATACCATCCCCTCCAGCGGATATACCGAGATCGTCAAGACAAGCGTCGCATACGCCACAGAGGATGCGTTCACCGCCCAGGCCAAGACCACACTCACGCCGAATAAATACAAAGTGCAAGGCGGGTCTACGGAATATTCCTTTGGCACCCAGTATACATTCACTGCAAACACGGTATTGGACCTCCAGTATGTCCGTTCGGAACAATATAAGCGTAGATACGACTCTAAGTTCTATGACGATCGTCGCCCCGCTGGAGAGAATTCCAGCACATTCTCCACCGTGACCGTATGGTCTCCCGCTTGGACGGCGTATTCAACGGTGAAAGCTACGACACACCTCTCTGGAACAGCGCCAGCCGCAATTCCGGGCTGGACCAAAGACGGGCTTCAATACACCTATCACGGCTGGACTACGGCGGCTTTGTTCGAGAACGGAAACTTCATCGGATACGGCCCTACAATCGATGATACGGGCGTAATCCATGCTGCTGGCTCATCCGTAGACATTGGGGCAGACTATATCTATTACGCGGTCTGGAAGGGACAGGGCACAGTCTCATATGTATTGGATCCCAACCGCAACGGAGGAGGAGAGAGCTGGGCACCCAATGACACACCCGAGGAGACGACGATAACTCTCACAGGGTATATCGGCAGCAACATGCAACACCAGATCATCAGCAATGTACCTGTATTGGAAGCGGGCACATATGTGGACGAGAGCGGGCGCAGTACGCAGGTGGACGGCTGGTATTTCGACGGCTGGGTCATTAGCGGGAGCTCCGTTATCTATTCTGCAACAGGGACTTACACTACAATCGCGGTCAAACCCGGACAGAAGATCGTTCTGACAGTAGAGAGGGAGAGGATGTACACCCGTACGATCTCCTTCCTGATCGCACAGGGATGCACGATGTCCATGAAGAAGACTCTGGTAGGAGCTTTCGAGGCGACGATCAGGGAGAATGGCGCGTACATCGCCCCCTCCGCCCTGCCCAGGAAGCATGAAGCTGACACAGGAATCACTTGGACCATTCAAAATTCTGGGACTATCTGGACGATAGAGAAGGTCGGGGGAGTATGGACCTGCACCACTGCGGGACAGTCACCCGTCGCTCTGACCTCTATGCTGAACGCCATCCGTCCGACAGAGGGATACACCTTCAGAGGGTGGAGCGCGTCTAATCTGGAGGTGCAGGCATATTCCAAGGATAAAGTCACGCTGACGACCACGGTCTCTGGAACAGTCTACAGTATATATTCTCCCAAGTTCACGGTAGAAGTATCCTACTACACCTCCTACACATCATCTGTCCAAAATGTGGTATTCGTAGAGGATGGAGAACCGGTCAAGACCGTGGTGGGCCCGATAGATGCGGGAGATTACTCTCGTGTCGATAACACTACTCCGAGCCAGACCCCCTCCGCGGATTATTGGTTCGTACCTTCGATGAGCGGTACCGCCATGACTGGATACACCTTCGAGGTCAGGTACTCGCTGACTACCCTCACGCCTACGGGAGGAGGAGTATTCAACGGATGGGATGACATTGATACTCCTGCGCATGAGATTGACGCAGGTGGCCGTGCAGAGACCCCTGTGGCATTCAATACATTCGCAGCTACAACGGCCACACCTAAATATGTCGCAGACTGGACCACGCAGTATACGCTGATGCTGTACTACGGAATCCCTGAGGACAATTACAAGCCTAGATATTTCGGACCTTGGGTAGCGGACTTCGGAAACACCATCACCATTAACGCCGTGTCCAAGCTCGGAATTCCGACGGATCAGGAATATGTGTCTGCCGAGACCCAAGCGAAGTGGCATGTCTCGAAGATATATCTTGGGCAGACATATGACCCAGACGGAGTTAATCTTTCCACAGGACCAATCGTGTACACCCCCGAGAACGATGGATTGGTCGCGACAGTCCAGGCGAGCTCTATACCCGGAGGCTCCGCAACCATCCGTCTGTTCGCGGAGTGCAGGCATTCCACATATAGACTCCTGGTCAACAAAGGTGCTAACGACGCCACTGCGCCGGAGACTTATATCATGCCTGTGACCTATGGCGAGTCGAATGTGTTGGACATCTCTGATTTCGCTACCAGCGAACAGATCGTGGCCCTGGAGGATGGCGGACACAACTCGTTCATGGGATTTGCAAGGACAATCGACGGCACTCCTGAATATTCCGCAGGAATAGACTATTACGGCACATATCTCAACGCGTTGGGTGCATATCCTGAGGAGAATAGCCAGGTGGTTTTCTATGCCACCTGGGGTAAGTTCGTCACGACCCTTACGGAAAGCGGAGTGGAAATCGGCCCAGACAAGGTGACCATCAGATATATTGCGACCCCGACGGACGCGGCCAATCCGACCATAGTGCTCGATTCGCAGGCGTCTACGGGATCGGTCCCCGTCAGGATTACCCGTAATTCCAATGTATCTACGGTAGAACTGGATTTCAGCGAATGTGACGCTGGCACATATTCATTCACCTTCAAGCCGATTAATATAAACGCCTCCAGCGGAGTCGTCCCATCTTCTCAGATACAGTTCAAACTATCTACCATCTCGTTCGAGAACACCGACGCCACCGCGGGGAACAACGTCATCCTTCCCGCTAGGATAAATTGGATCAGGAGATCTACCGAGACCGTGATGGATAGAACTTGGCAACTCGGCGGATACAGAGCCGCCAGCGGAGACAGTCAGCATATACACGGAGGATGGACTCTTACCCAGAACGGGGCTTTGGAGTCCGCTGTCACACTGGCCGCAAATGCTACCGAGAGCAAGACGCTATATGCGGCATGGACCACAGACCTTGTCTACGACTTGGACGGGGGCGTTTGGCCGACGGGTACGACTCCCGCGAATCTCCGCAGGTATTATACCGATTATACGGGGCAGACCATTCAATTGACGAATATCGTCCCGCTGATGGAGACCCGCACATGGTCCGCATGGGAGGGAGAGGGCATCGTTCCGACCGAGGAAGCGGGTGAAGTCGTAGGGTATAGCGTTCCTGCTAGAGCTGGAGCAATCGTTGTACACGCGGTATGGTCTCCAAAGAACCTTGAATGGGCTTGGGCCAGCACAGAATATAGCTGTATCGGCCCGGTAGCGTGGGAGACCGAGGACCATGAGACCTACGAGTACTTGGATATCACTCCCGCGGTCAGTTGGATTGACCAGACTACCGACACCGTGAGAGCAATCGCGTTCAATACCCAGGACAATGTTATCTCTCATGTCACCGACCTGGCGATCCCCTACGGGAACCAAGCGACCGTGGAGCTGTATGTGATGGCTATTGCGAATCCGTTATGGGCCAAGTCGTTTGTGATTCCCGGCGAGTCGCTGGATGTGACGATTCCCTTCTCCCAGTTCCCGAAAGTGATATTCCAGGCGGGAGTGGGTTACGTTACTGGACTCATGTACAGGTTCAGCAACCCGTCCGATCCTTCGTCGGAGTTGATACCAATCAATGGATCTGGTGAGACACAGGTCACCCTGACACTTACTCCTGGAGAGACAGTCAGGATATATGTGGACCCGACCAACCCAGATTATACCCTGCTCACGCCATCCCTTACCGAGACCAAGGGAGTCAGCATATTGGACGCAAGTTATACCCAGGTCCGCTCGGACATGGACAATACAGGAAACTGGATTGTATTATCTAACAAATATGCGCATACTCTGGATATGAGGCTCCCCCAGAAGCCTGCCGAGATCAGAACGTATAAGCTCGTGACGGATTCCAGCGGATACTGGATATTCAACGAGATATATGCGTCATGGCTGGCGGCCACGGGCAAACAGACCCAACACTTCGAGGCAAGAGTGCAGGGTGCTACGACTCAGTATGTGTCGGTGGAGACATTCGGGGCAACATTCGTGTCCGAAAGGGCTGATGAAGGACTCTATGCGGTGGATTTCGTCACATACCCAGAGGCGGTACAAGGCGAGAGTCCGAAGGAGAAGCACAATGTGCTCCTGCTGAAGATATTGGATGAACTGCCCCTTGCCCCGCTGTGTGTAGTGACCAAATATCCTACGAAACACAAGGAGGATATGCAGAAGTTATACCTGTCCACGGAGACCCAGCCTAACCTGGCAATCACCAACGTCCGCAGAAAGGTGAGGGTGCAGCTGAATCAATCGCCGATGCTCACAAAATCCTCGGAGTTCAACTATATCATAGATCTGGGTAATTTGGAGACATGCATAATCACCGTCACCCGCACCCCACCTGCCAAACCTAATGACAGGAGCCATAATCCCGCGGATTGGTCGACGAACAAATGGGTGAAATATGTCAAGACCTTCTTCGACCAGTGGCAGAATTCCAACTACGACGTCAAGGAGGAAAGGAGCGGAGGGTACAATCTCATCCTCGACCCGCTCATATCCTATAACGGGTACCCCAAGATCGATAAGAACGTGTTCCTCTCTGCACCGCTCCAGTATCCATATAACAGGGCAGGCGTAACACTTACCCTCCAGTTTACCGTCGCATCCATGCGCGGAAGGAACGCAATCAAGAAGCAGTCGATCGTATTCAGATATGTCAACCGTGATGGACAAGTTAAAGGAATCACGCTTGAAACCTACAATGGGGTCTATATCGCCCCCCAGTTCCCTGAGGACGTGCTCCAAGAAGAGGGTACTGAGCCCGCATGCTGGGCATATACCGTAGAAGAGAGTGCGCCCGTGTCGGAAGGGTCTACCGTGATGGAGAAGAAGACCGTGACAAGGTATGCCTATCCCGGGGATGAGCTTCCGATTACTCTGCAAACCATCAAGGAGGAGGGTCAAGACATCGATTCCACTCAGGTGTTCACGATAAAATACAGGCGGGTCTTGGGTGTAGTAGTCTTCGAGGCCCCCGTGAACGGATCCTACGAGGTCAGAATCCCTCATGATACCTTGTGGAATACGATATTGGAGGGAAACACCCACGCATATGCTAAATGTATCGCCGTAGGCGGAGGCGGAGGTGGCGGCTCCAGCTATGCCACAGGTGAGAAAATCACTGGCGGGAATGACATTATAAGGTTCAAGCTCGCGTCATTCATGGTCGGCGGGGGCGGCGGAAGCGGATTTACCGTTGCCAGGACCGTGCATATCTCCAAAGAGGGTATCAGGGAATTCTCGTTGACCTTGGGTGCGGGCGGAGCGTCGGAAATCAATGGTGAGAGCTCTGAAATCAGATATGGCAGTGCATTAATCGTCAGTGCCGGAGGCGGAGAGGCCGGTGGCAGAGATAAAAGAGGTACAGGAGCCTATAACGGAGGGGAGAACTCCACCAGCAAGGATGTGGACCTCAGATGGGACTCGGGAGAGGCCATCAAAGGGTCCCAGGGGTCCCCCACAGATGGAGAATTATCGAAGAACAGCTCTACGGGCGAGGCTGATCCCGACTCTATCAGGGGAGGTATGGGATACGGGGCATACCCGAACAACAATCCTGTTGTATATCCGAGTTCTGGGGGAGCTGCGGCGAACATTAATAGGCATTATCGGGCCAGCTCCAATATCTGGGTCGTTTCTGGCAGGTCTGCGACAGGCGACGCAGAATTCTCCGGCAGGCAAGCTCAGGCGAAGCTCATCAGAAGTCTCGGGGGGTGCATCTTAAGTCAAACAGCCACCTCTACCAAGGACCCGACATGTACTGTAACCTCCTCTGCAGGCAACGCAAGGTACGGCGGAGGCGGATGCTCTAAGCTCAGGTGGCAGGATTATGACCTGAACATCAAAGAAATGGTGGAGGTAGTCAAAGTACCGATAGAACAACAGATGCATGCATTTTCCCCAGGGGGCGCCATAATTAATGCGTTCAATATAAACACATGGAAGGCGGCACTAGGCGTTGTGACTAACACTGTGAATTATACAGTGAATTATGTTCACAAGGCCTTAGATTATGGGGCTTGCACATATACCACGCCTGGTGGAGCTGGAGCAGACGGAGTAATAATTATAGAATTCCTCGGAGATGTCATTAACAACGGGTGAATATATGGATGAATATGGACTAATCCAGATAAGGACGGGCTTCAGCACGAATTCAGGAACGATGTATGATCTGGGGATAGTGACAGGGATTACAGACACACTGAACAAGGCTATTACCGCAATCCCCATCCCTAATCTGCCTACAGATTCGACATACGCGCTGGAATCCAACACCTCGAACAGTTATACATTCACATTTGCCCGCAAGAACCCCTTGAAAAAGTTGCCTAACGGCACATATATGACCTATGTGTACGATGACGACTATGATAAGACCTCTTGGAAATGGACTAATGCCAAATGGTGCGACGCGCTCATGTCCTTGGCAAACAGGTGGCAGATCAAGACCGACGGTTACACCATGTTCATCAATACCAAGAATGCAGAGGACATCACAAAGGATACAGAGACATTCATCCCTCAAACTCTGATGTTACCTTCCAGCCATGCGGTGAACATCTTCGTACAAGAAGTGGAGATCGACTTGAACTGCGGAGACTCGGAATACCTCACGGGGTCCATGGTCGTAGTGGTAGGCGGCAGGCTGACCGAGAAACTGTCCGAGGGGCACGAGGATAGTGTGCTCTTCACTCACATAGACGGAGAGTATGAGGCAATTCCTAGGGAGCTATATGAGAAGAACCCCGCCCTCAGATATATCCCCATCTATGACAATCTGAATACCGCAAGCTGTTACAATGCGTATAACGAGTATAACGAGTGGTATTTCACCAGGGACACGTCCATCAAGGTCAGGGCGGTCAAGAAGTTGAACGGGGTGCTGATACAGACTCCCGAATACGCGTTGACCATCGGGTCGAGACAGGGTCAACCAGACCCCTCGCACGGAGGGTATATGGGTCTTGACTTGGTGAGCTCATATACAATGACCGGCGGACTGGAGGAGCCTTTTGAGCACGTGTCCCTAAAATTATCCAAAAGGGCATTCATGAGAACATATCCCGAACTGGCTGGGAATGTGAACATGCAGACTGATAAGGTAATCGCGATAATCCAGCCCGGTGAGAGCAAGCTGCAGATAAATGCCGTAGGCAGGGGGGAATATATCGTGACTGAGTGTGCCCTGCGGGATAATTCCTACGATATGATCGCATATTGCGGAATCAGCGAAATCCGCGGTATGAAATTCACGTCAAACATCACTTGGACCGATCCGCTGTCGATGATCCTGGATATCATCGGTACGGGGCTGTACTCACGGTACTATTACTTGCCTTACCAGATCATATCCAACGTGGACGTGTCGAAGATTTCCGTGAATGCGGTCAGGTCTGCACCAATCCATACCGATGAGGACGTCGTGAAGGATATGACTCTAGACGTGCTCGGTAGCGCACATGATGAGTTCATCCCCATAATCAAGGGGGCGAACATCTGGACGACCCTCCAGATATGCGCGATGATATGCAACGCACGCATATTCTTCGCGAACAGCAGGGCTTATATCATAGATTATACCAAATTGGCAGATGAAGTGCCAGAGAACATACCCAGTACCGCATCCGAGGACTGGTCTGACGAGCGTAAGAGGACAGCGTTCAACAGGCTCATCGTGAGATCAGGTCTTGATATGGGCAGCAACCCATCATTCGGGTGGGACGAGGCGATGGGAAACATCCAGGCAATTGAAATGAGCCCCGAGGACTGGAGGGCTACTCTGGATTCCGTCGAGTTGCACAGCGAACGTACATATGACCGTCTGATGGGAAGGGTTTACGGGACTGTATCTCAGGACGCACAGGGTTCTACCACGACATATAACACGGTCGCGGTGAAATATAACGTATATACGAGCCTGGAAAAGGCCGTCAAGACCCGTACGATCTAGTTCGGCAGGTATAAAGCGGACGACCTGAGCGACCCTATCATCGGAGAATGGATCTCTCCCCTTTCGGGAGACGGCCCATGCGTAAAATACTCCGTATCTTCGGAAAATCCCGAGTATGCGAGCATCCGCGACATGGCTGAGCAGTCCATCAAGGATATCGGGGAAGGCCCTGGGCTGTATACTCTTGACCTGACACAGTATTTCGCAGTCCTGCCCGAGTATTATGCCAGAAAGGTGCTGTATATGGTGCTCGCCTATTGGGGAGAGACCAGAACATCGGTCTCATTCACCGCGAACGAGCGTAATTCCGGGTCATACGGCGAGACCAGCCCTGATTCTTACTGGTCTGCGCTGTTCCCCGCGGTAAGCTCGGTCAAACAGTTCACCGATATCGAACAGGACCTCGCAGTATCCGCGATGGGGCTGAAATTCCCCAGCAGATACTATCCGCAGAAGCTGGCACTGTCAAAATATTCAAGAGAATACCCCTCTGGGCGTACAAAATACTCATTCGGTATCAGCAAACAGCTCGATTTGGCCAATACTGTCTCGCAGCTCAATAATAGCTGAGAAAGGAGAGCATTTAATAACCTCGGTTGAGATATGTGACTATCGTGAGCACATGTCGACCGTAATCCGTCGCGAATACATCCCCCAGACGAGGGATTTCAGAGCCAAATCAGGCAACACAGGAGGAGTGGTGAACGACTCCGAGTCCACAGTCCTGATCGTAGACTTCCCGCAGGGGTATTTGGACGATAAGGACGCGTTCATCGCGTTCAATGTGCTCGATCCCGAGACATATGAGCCATATTGGTACGATTTCAGCTCCTGCTCCATCGCATTACCTTACGAGGTGACCTCGAAGGTGACCCAGAATAAGCTTGAGTACCAGCTCATACTCATCGGCAAGACCAATCTCAATTATGTCGAACAGAGCGTGATCGACGTTGCACAGTTCTCACGGTCCATCCAAGATCCACAAGGTATGGCCGATAGCCCTGTGCCAGCAGCTGTCGAACTGACTGCACTCAGGCAGACCCTGGCCGATTTGGAGGCGAGGGTCACGGCTTTGGAGGATCAGGCCGGAGGCGGAGCATGACCACACATATCTTCAGGGAATACGACCCCCAGACCAGGAAATTGAGTATTAAATCTCCCGGAGGCGCTGGCGGAACGACCGAGGACGAGAGCTCCGTGATTTTGCATTTCACATATACCCAGCAGGGGTATTTGGACGGTCGTGTCCCATTCATCGTATTCGATGTCTTCGATGATAGAGGGAAGAGGATCTATTTCTCCCCCGTCACCCGCCCCGCCTTCAACGGATATACATTCCCTATACCGTATGCGGTATCCAGGCGTGCGACCCAGAACAAACTCCGCTATGTTCTCGCATTCACGGTAGACGGGGAGGACCCAGAGCTCATAATCGAGCAATCTGCGTTGGACACCCTGCAAATGCCTCACTCCTTCATCGATGCGTTACTGATCAGGGAGGGACTTGCGGTCGAGCTGCCCGCGGTATCCAGCGTCATCAAGGACGTGTCATATGATGACAGTACATCCACATTCACATTCACCCGTGTGGATGATTCAGTCTTCAGTATCGGACTCAGCGACCTTGCGGAGGACCATTTCGAGGTGCCTACCGAGGCGGACCTGAATAATCCAGAGTATACGGGCGACGCAGAATCAGGAGACACAGCGGTCGCGCTTGACACAGGCGCATGGTATAAACTCTATATCAAAGACGGACAGAAGGTCTGGTATGCGATGTCCGGGAATTTCTCCGTACCTTTTGATATAGATGAACGCGAATATTATGAAGCAGAGGTGAGCTATAGTGACTGACGCTGCGTACGAATATTTCACACATGGTGATAACAAGATACAGGTCGATTCTGCGATCCGTGACGGAGATGGATACAGGATCGCTACGACCTACCCTAAGAAGATAGATATCAGGGCCAGGCCAGCAGGCAATAAACATCTTGTGATCTCGCACGGCCTGCATAATGCACCTGTCGCAGTGTCCCTATACGTGGTCCATCCTCCGGAGAATCCCGCAGGGCTCGAGACCCTCGAGAGGATAGAAGCGGATATAACAGTCACGGCTACACAGATAGTAATCTCCTTCATAGAGCTCCCCGAGGGTGGCGAAGATCTGGAGTTGCTTGTGAGGTCTCTGATCTGAATGGTGATAACATGGAGCAGTATTCAAACCTTAATGTACACGGAAAGATAACCCAGAAGGCAGCACAGGGTACTAACGCCGATGATGTTGTTAAATACAGTACCTTTAACCCTATAGTAGTGGCTAGTGCCACCCCCTATGTATCGGGAACAACTTACTATAAGGGATCCCTTGTCCTGACAAATAATGGGCTAGTGTACCTATGTAAAGTCGACTCTCCATCGGATAATGATGATTTTGCTATCACAGGTAAGGTCTACACAGCCGATGGTACCACCATAGTTCTTGACGGAACGCAATTCAAACAGAAAAGCGGGGTTGTGACTGCTGGTACAGGTATAACGATCGGAACTACAGTGGTTGGGTCAGCCACAGAGGTACCAAAGGTCAAGGTAGACACCTATGGACGCGTCATCAGTATCGATAAAGTGACGATCTACCCTCCTACTTCGGCAGGTACGAACGGTCAGTTGTGGAAATCCGACGGAAGCGGTCAGGGTGTATGGGTAAACCAATCTGCCATAACTTCTGGTGCGTGTTCTGGTAATTCCGCTACCGCCACTACCTTAGCTACGGCTAGATCAATCAATGGAACTAGCTTTGACGGGTCTGCAGACATAACGACTTCGAAATGGGGTACTGCCCGGAATATCACCATATCAGACAATGACGGTACCAATACACAGGCAACGAACAGTATCGACGGATCTGCCAACTTTACGCTGAAACTCCCTGCCACGATCAAGGCGTCGCTTTCAGGAAATGCAACCTCTGCAACCAAGGCCACACAGGATGTAGATGGGAATGCGATCAAGACAACATATGCAAAATTGAACTCTCCTGCATTAACTGGCACACCTACGGCACCTACCGCGGCTGCGGGAACGAATACTGACCAGATTGCTACAACCAAATTCGTTAAAACAGCCATTGATAACCTCCCTGAGCCCATGTTGTTCAAGGGTACCGTTGGTGAGGGTGGAACGATTACCACACTCCCTGCGGCCGCTGCGGCCAACGAGGGATTCACGTACAAGGCCATTACAGCACATGCATCTAGTACGAACCCCGTATACCCCGCGTATAAGGTAGGGGACACACTCATCTCTAATGGTTCCGCGTGGACGGTCGTCCCTTCAGGTGATGAACCCAGCGGTACTGTGACTACAGTCACTCCCGGGACTGGCCTCACTACCACCAATCTCAACCCAGGTAGTAATGGTGATGCTATCACAAGGTCAGGAACCATTGGTCTGGCTAATACAGCCGTCACAGCTGGAAGCTACGGCCCATCTGCCAATGCCACTCCCGGGTACGGCAAGACGTTCAATGTACCATATTTCACCGTTGATGCACAAGGTCGTCTTACTGCGGCAAGCACGAAGACTGTGACAATCCCTGCAAGCGACAATACCCATTACACCGCGAATCTGATCACGGGTCCCGCGAATAATTCCACGAGCAATGCGGCAAATACAACAACCAATAGCATATTCCTTAATCTTATTGAAGATAACACAGTCCGCAATTCTCATAATATTGTAGGATCAGGCGGGACCACGGTTAAGTGTGACGCGAATGGTAAGATCACGATAACCTCTCCTCTGATTGCAGCGACCAACGTGACTCTCGCGGATATGTGATACCATGGCTACGGAAGCTAGGAAGATTACATATGATAACAAACCTGTGCAGGTGGAGTCAGCCATCCGTGACGGGACTGGTCTGCAGATTAACACTACCTACACAAGACATGCGGAGTTCACTATAACCACAACTGCAACCACGACATCTGGGAATGTGATGGTTGCTGACTTGGGATTAGGCGGGAAGACGCCGCGCATCATACAGATCTTCGATGCCGATGGCAACGAGGTTGGCGCCGACATCACAATGACATCTACGCAAATAACATATAATCTGATAGGCACCGTTGCAAATCAGACTTGGACGTGCCATATTACGGCATGGTGATACTGTGGTTAATACGGAAGCTAGGAAGGTCACATACGATGGCAAACCCGTACAAGTCGAGAGTGCGATTAGGGACGGCAGCGGAAAGGTCATCGCGGATACATATGCTCTGAAAGGACACACTCACGCAATCTCTGATGTTACCAATCTTCAGACCACACTGGATGGTAAAGCCGCAGCAAATCATGATCATGATACAGCCTACATCAAATTGTACAACGGTGCAACCAATAATACCGCAATCTCTAACTGGGGTACGTTAAAATCCGCGAATGGGTATGCACATGTTGCAGGTATTCATGGTGATCAGGGGTCAGATTTGGCCATCGCATCCAAGGGCGGGCAGATGTCCGTACAGATCGACGGATTCTTCTATCAGAATGAGGGCAGCAAGAAAGTAGTTGATGAGTCATATGCATCGTCCGATAATGCCCTGGCAATCATATATAACAGCAATGGTACGGGTGCATCAGGAACTAGTACAAGTTACGCCAGAAAAGACCATAAACACGCTATAACTCTCGCCACAGGTGATTCTAACGGACAGGTGAAAATCGCTGGTACGAATGTGGATGTGAAAGGACTCGGCTCTGCAGCATATACTGCAAGTACTGCCTATGCAACAGCAGGACATACTCATGATATATCTCTGGCCTCAGGCGGTACTGCCACAGTCAACCTTGCACATAACACGGCATACACACTTACTGCTGGTGGCAAGTCGGTAGTGTTCAAGACCCCTGTGCTTACAGCAGGAACGAATATCACGATTACAGGCAATACAATCAGTGCGACCGTACCGACGATAACGAGTACGATAGTGTCCCTGATGGAGGTAGATTAAAATGGCTACGTATGGAATAAAGATATATTCTAATGATGGTCAGACCGAGCTCTATGTGTTCGACGGGCCTACGGCATATAGTAGTTATAAGGTTACATCTACGGGTCTTGACGGAATAAAGAATATTGATGGCGCATCAACTACTACTACAATATATACCTATAATGGAAGCGGAACATTTACAGGATTCTCTTTATCAGCAAATGCGGATACAGCAACATATACCAATGGGGCAACAATCAACAAATCCGTAACCTCGAATAATTATGCCGAGCTATATGTAGTCGATGGTACTGGTGTGTCTCCTGTGGATTACGAACACATCCTCCTGAACGGCAACAAGGTTCAGGTCGACTCTGCTATCCGCGATGGTAACGGCGTGAGGATTGACACGAACTATGCGAAGAACGCAGATCTTCAGGCCATCAAACAGGATGGCATCACAGGTGTGACAATTAATAGGTACGGATCATGTAATACATCCGCGGCTACTGCTGCGAAGACGGCCACTATCAAGGGGGGTACATTCCCCACACTTAATTCCGCAGAGACAGGCATAAGGGTATCCATTAATTTCTCATATCCGAATACTGCAAGTACACCTACACTGAATGTTAATGGCAGTGGTGCAAAAAATATCTATTACAAGGGATCAAAAATAACCTCTGGATTAAATAAATCACTTATTGCAGGTGTATGCGATTTCATATATATTGACTCACATTGGGAGTTAGTCGGTAAGCATGATATCAACAATATGGACTCAATTACCTCTGATGTAAGTGGGACACTTAATAGGTACGCATCATGTACTACCACTTCGACTACGGCAGCCAAAACTGCAACCATAACCACTGGAACACCGATACTTAGTAAGGGGCTTACGGTGTATGTGAACTTTAGTTATGTTAATACAGCAAATTCCCCTACATTGAATATCAATGGTACGGGAGCCAAATCTATACGGTATCGCGGAGTAATAATAGGGAGCGGTAGTGATAGAATGCTCCTCAATGGATTGTGCTTGTTGGTATATAACGGTACACAGTGGGATTTGATAGGCACCCAGAATATGATATATATGGGACAAATCACTACTTCAACAGTCTCTTTATCGATACCATACGCATCAACTAAAAATCAATATTATATAAGTGAAATCAGGGCCTCTCTCTCGTGGACTCAGAAGGACGTTGCAACAATATCGCGTGCGTACGTTGCCAATCATCCAATTAGCGGTGGCGGAGGAGGGAGTGGTAGTAGCTCCGCGCACCCCGAGGTAGTTGCAGGATCTTGCACGATTGCTCCCGGAGATATCGTATATAGTGATGGATCAAGATGGATCAATCTTTCTGGAAATGATTTATCGAGTGAAGTGCAATCCAGAGCCATCTTCGGAGGGGATGCATCTACGGTAGTATCAGGGTATTATGAATATTGGTTTACAGTTACGGGTGCCAATATATATCATATCCCGACAGTGACATTTGGAATGGATGAACTTGCAAAAGGAATTTGGGCCCCGATTGCGTCAACAGATACAGATAAAATCATCATCTATGCTAAGAAGCAATATACTCAACAGGAACTTGAGGAGATGACATTTCATATCGGGTATATACTTAATTAAGAGGATTGAGGGGGAATATCCCCCTCAATTTTCTTCTATATATACATCCCAAAATTGTATATGGGCGTCAGACATATCACTTAATGTCCAATCTCCAGTCAAAATATTATCTGAATTATAATAAAATCTTCCAAATTGAACAGCACCCTCTGGATAGATGTTTACATAAGTTCCGTATTCACAATATTGCAAATATGAGTTATTTCCTCCGTGAGCAGACCATTTTCCTGTCTGATAATACGCGGAAGGTTTTTTGATAGAGATACCTAAAAGATTTCCAAGAATATCGAGGGTGGTAACAGGGAAGGTATTAGAAGAATTGGGGGGAATGTGAATACAACCATTCAACAATCCTTTTTTTGGTGCAATACGAAGATATTCTAACGATCCCCACATTGTTAGTGACGAACCGAGAGTTTTACTTGTTATCTGAATACGTGTGTTATCAAAATATGTCGCATTGGTTATACCTAACATAGTAGTAAAATGATGAACAAGATATAAAAAGTAGGGGCTTGCGCCCCCTTTAAACAGTTTCAGCCCTTGGCCGGCCGGATGATCCGGTTGAACCAAGGTAAAATTATTTTCCTCCTGTTGGAAGCCCGTTTCATAGAACTCCTGCGCCAGAAGGGGTGGGATTGAATAATCGCAATAGATATATTTCAACTAATCCAACTGTATTGAAAAATGATAGTGCGTTTCATATACCCAGATAAAGATATTTGCGCATGTCAGATGATGCCAGGTGCCCGTTTTGCAAGAAGAATCTTTCACTCTACACCAAAGAGTACATCCGCAAACACATCGCAAGATGTGAACGCAAATTGAATCCCTATCAGTATTCTGACAGAAAAAGAGGAAGACCCAGACTGAAATCTGCGATATTTAGTATATAAGGATATTCAAAATTTTCTTTATTAACCTTCATCGCAGTTAATATTCTGCCCACATGGGCAGGAAATAATATGGACGAAGAGGTCAAATCCGATAGCTTTGATTGGTCGAGCTACCAGAAATGGGAGCACGATAAATTAGAGCATATAGGACACGATACAGATAGTCTCATACGTATGCTAGGAGATGAGAAAATGGGAGAATCTTATGATTCAGGAATGCTGGCGGGACTTCTCAGCCAGAAAGGCATTGACCCAGGCATCCTTGCGATGCTTCAGAACAACGACGGATTCGGACACGGTGGAGGACTTCTTTTCCTTCTGTTCCTTGTCATCCTTATGGGTGGAAACGGATTCGGATGGGGCAACAACCGCGGAGACCTCGGTCTCGACAGGACCATTATCAATGAGGGAAATTTCAACCAGATGATGCAGGCTATCACGCAGAGCGGACAGGCACAGACCGCAGCCGTTCAGGCACTGGCCAACAACCTCAACACCGACGTGGTGCAGATCAATCAGGCACTGGCCGCCATGGACAAGGAGATCGCCATCAACAGGGGCGACATCAAGTCCGCGATTCAGTCCTGCTGTTGCAACATCAGGACCGAGATGCAGGCCCAGAGCAACGCCATCCAGCTCGGAACCGAGAGGGGACTCAACGGAGTCCAGAGGTCCGTGGCTGACCTCGGTCAGTCCATGGCCAATGCGTTCGCCACCGCTGGTTACCAGAACCAGCAGCTGTTCAACGAGCAGAACACCCTGATCACCAAGGCTTTCTGTGATCAGAACGCATACCTCGCAGAGCAGTTCTGCCTGATCAGGAACCGTGAGGACCAGAGGGAGATCCAACAGCTCCGCGACCAGCTGGCACAGCAGAGGAGTACTGCCAACACACAGGCAATCCTCACAGCTATCCAGAACAAGGACACCATTGCCACAACCATCCAAGGGACTCTCGACACCACTGCGGGAACCTGGACCGGAACGGGAACCGGTACTCTTTCTTGAGGCCGACCCCGACTGGGAGGACCTGATCCTCCCCGACCCCTGAGGCTGTAAACCTCGGGGGTCAAACCCCTTTCATATATTCACGTTGGTGAGACACATGGACACAAACCAATATAGCAACATTCTAAAGGCCATCGGCAACAATGGCAACACGCTCAGCACACAGCAACAGGCAGATAACTACTCCGCCTTTTCCAAGATGATGTCGGACGGGATTTACATCCCAGATCTCATCAAAAAACTCGATTCACTCGAGACCAAGGTGAAGAATCTGGAGGAGAACGGGCAGAAACCTACTCCCATGGATCTGGATCTGTTCGTAGTGATGGAGTCTGCGGTCAAGGATGACCCAGATGTCAAAAATGCACGCAAAAAGATGGCTGATGAGAAGTCGAGAGTCATCTCGGAGTACTGTATGAAGGACGACAGGTTCAGGGAGGCCGCAGATGCCTACAGAAGAGAAGTCAACAGAGCCTACATACAGCAGAAAGAGCAAACCAAGGACAGAAGAGAAGATGCTTGAGTATGCTACCACTCCTCGCGGTGCATATCGGATCAAAAAGATATACCGGGCCATGAAGGCCCGTAAATGATTTCAGTAGGTTGCCTCAGGGGCCTGCTCGCCCTCGGTCATAGTGACAGAGGGGACGGGCTCCTCACCCTCGAGGACCTTAACGACATAGTCAAAGACAATCTCGGGGACCTCATAGGTGATTTTTTTGCAACCAACAGCAGTCTCGGTAGAAATACAGATAGATTTCATGGATAGTTGAAATCCGTATGTATTTATAGCGATTTCGCTTATATAATGTGACGAGAAATCATATCGCCCATCCAAGAAAACAGTCCCCGAGGGCCTAGGTAAACCAAGGGGTGAGGATGTCGAGCATGTCACAGGATCCGACTCCAGGGATGGAACTCTACCTTTGACCTCTGCTCGAAAATTTTAAAATTAGCGGGGAGAGAGGGATTTGAACCCCCATGCGACCGAGTCGCTGCAGTTTTCAAGACTGCCGCCTTACCAGGCTAGACTATCTCCCCTTGGTGCCATCAGTGGGTTTCTAACCCACGCTCTCCCGTTTACGAAGCGGGCGGTTTCGTCACTGTCCTATGATGGCATAGGTAGTCCCGCCCGGATTCGAACCAGGGTTATCGGCTCCAAAGGCCGAGGTGCTTGACCGCTACACTACGGGACTGTTTATGGTGGGCCTGAGGGGATTCGAACCCCTGTCTACCCGCTTAAAAGGCGGGTTCTCAAACCTGTCTGAGATACAGGCCCATTGGTGGACGTAACCCGATTCGAACGGGCGATCTCCGCTTTATAAGAACGGCGCATTGGACCGACTATGCTATACGTCCATTGGTGGGTTCGTGCGGATTTGAACCGCAGTCTGTTGCTCCCAGGGCAACGGTGATGCCAAGCTACACCACGAACCCAGATTAAAGGTCACAGACAGGCACCTAGTTCCCAGTTGCAGTTTGATCACCTGTCTGTGTTTAGTGGTAAGGGGGGATGGACTTGAACCACCGATCTCTTGGTTATGAGCCAAGTGGGATGACCTCTTCCCTACCCCCTTATTGGCGTCCAGGCAAGGACTTGAACCTTGGACAGTTCGGTTAACAGCCGAACACTCTACCAGCTGAGTTACCTGGACATGGAGCCTCCAATGGGACTTGCACCCACAATCGCTCGCTTACAGGGCGAGTGCCATTCTGTTAGGCCATAGAGGCGTCGCAGGCAAAAGATACGAGATGTACATTGGGCTATGAGGGCCGTATATTTCGCCTGCAGAATAACTATATATCTAGCAGGTATAAAAGAGTAGCGTTGCCAGGGTATCCCTATTTATAGCGTGAGACAGATTCTATTTTCGGTATATATGCCCACACAAATTCAAAAATCGGATTTCCCACCTTTTGAGGAATGGGAGGAGATGGAGATTGTAGAGGGTATCGGCACCTCTGATGAGCATGCCGATCCCTTTTACAGATGGAACAACTACGGTATCGAACTGCATGAGGATGGACTGTGCCAAGCATACGTCATCATCCAAGACCCAGAGGAAGGAGAACTTCCTAAGAAAATTGCAGAAGGATTTGACTCGCCCGAGGCCGTAATCGAATACTTCAGGAACACCGAGCACCAGAAGGAGCTTGCAGGTGAGGGAGTCGCGCCTGAGGAAGTTGCCGAAGCAGAAGGAGAGCCCGCACCGATGGGTGATCCGGGCGCTCTCGATGGTCCTGCAGAGGAGATGCCACCTGTAGAGGAGGCTCCTGCCGAGAACACGCCAGAGGCTGAACCCCCCGTTGAGGAGGAAGAGGCACCCGCTCCCGAGAAGAAAGAAGGAGAGGGCGGGGAGAAGGACAAGAAAGAGGATGAAGAGAAGGATGACAAGGACAAGAAGGACGAAAAGAAAGTCAAGAAGTCCGAGGAGCCCGCAGAGACCTCTTCTGAGTCCATCCAGAAGGCCGTCCCAGAGGAGGCAGATCCCTTCCCACCCATCAAGTCCTTCGCAGAGATCCGCGAGGAGTACATGAAATCCCATGCTGGGTCTGGATATAACGCATCTACTCCCGCAGAGCATACCCGCACAACAATCACTAAGACAGCACAGGTGAATAAAATGACCGAGACAAATACAACAGCATCTATCGCAAAGTCAGAATCTACCCCCGTCAAGAAGAGTATCAAGTTCGGAGAGATTCCCAGCTGGCAGGATATCAAGAACGGATATCAGTTCGTGCCAGAGGCCCCTGCCGCATCGATTACCAAGTCCGAGGCGGCTGGATCTCCTCCTCCCGAGCAGGTGCCCGAGGATGTTCCCGCAGAAATGCCTCCTGCCGAGGCACCTGCTGAGGCACCTGCCGAGAGCGGTGACCTTACTCCCGAGGAGATTCAGGCACTCGCACAGGCTCTTGGCATGTCCCCCGAGGAAATCCAGCAGATGCTCGCCAATCCCGAGAGCGCCCAGCAGCTGCTTCAGATGATTTCCGAGGTTATGCCCGAGGAAGGAGAGCCCGCGGTCACAGACGACGGACTCAAACATCCTACAAGCACTCCTGACATCGGGCTCTGATAAAACTCCTTCCCCCTTCGGGGGGTTTCTTATACCAATTACTACATATGTAGTCTTATGAAACGCAGTACCGAACAATTCCGGGAGAATCTCAGGAGATCCTTCCTCTCGGACCTGCATCAAAATGCAAGACTCATGGATACAGAGCTTCTTCTTCACGTTGTTGACCAAGATGTGGTGGAAAAGAGCCTTGTTAAGCAATATGGCGCGATAGACTCCTCTACAAAACATTTTATCCACCGTACCGAGGATTATGCGCAGATGGAAAGAGCACGTGATACGCGTATAGACTCCTCAAAATTGGAAAAACATGCAGATTTCAGACAAATCGGGCTGGACCAATCTCTGGAGAAGATTTATTTTGACTATTATGGGCACGGAAGTAACGACTCACCTGTTCCGGACCCCCCGAATAGATCCTATAAATGTGCTTGTGGCCAGAGATATATGATGCCTTGGAGAACGCTTCCGCTGGAGTGCTCAAAATGTCATAGATTAACCCCAATGGGTGAAATGCAACGCGATGGTGTCCTAAAAAGGATATGACTTTAAATAGATTAATTTCGGTTAATCATTTGTGCGGCTGATTCCAAAAATAGACGATGGGGTTGTCCAGATACCCTTAGCAATCTTCGTATTGTGGTACCTGACGGTCTATCCTATAATCTGGATTTGGATATATGCTGGCGCAATGGTGAGTAATATGGATACTATTGTCTATATGCCAGGGGACTTCGTGATTCCCGTTGCAGTTGCAATCGTCGTGACTGCAGTTGTACTGTATCTCGTAGCCTACCTCGTATCTTACCAGATCAAGAGAAGCAAGGTTCTCGCAGAGCGTGCAGCAGCACTTCAGAAGGGTGAGCCTGAGGATGAGATCGCAATCGAGAGGGTCAAAACATTCCACTTCATCTATAAGATGGCAATGCTCCTCGGAATTGCAATCACTTCCGTCGGTTCATTCGCTGTCCTCGTCGCGGGCGTTGGAACTGTCGTTGACTTTTCCAACGTCTACACAAGCTGCTTCTACGCAGTTATGACTGAGATTGTCGTCTTTGCAATCTTCGACCGCTTCTTCGGACGTCCCATCGCAGATGGTACATTCAAGGCAAAGGTCGTGGATCCCCTCGAGGAGGCAATCGTCGACCAGTTTCATAAGTCTGCTGAGCCTGTGGCTGAGGAAGCTTCCTCCAAGGCTCTGAGCGATGAGCAGAAAGCAGCCATCGCTAAGCTTCTCGGACTCTGAAAACCTTTTAAAACCCCCTAACGGGGGAACTTTTTATTATATAGTAGCGTGATTTCGTAATCATGACTAAGTATATATACGGTGTAGAATCCACCAATGCCATCACAAAAAATGGTACTAAGAAGACTGCTACATATAGACTTCTCGCAGAAGCACCCGACGAGCATGCAGAGGTACTCGCTAATCGTTTCCGCCTGATTTATAAATCGGTAGAAGTGACCGAAACTAAAAAGAATCCTCAATATGAGGGTGCTCTTGACCCAGGATATATTATCTGAGGTGAGATGATGGTCACACCGACCAAAGACCGCCAAGATATGCAACGCCTGATTAGGATGGTGCTTGATACACCGATCAACAACACCAAGAAAAAGGCGCTTGTAGAGCTGGCGGAGAATATGAGCCTTGAAGACCTCAAGGGGAAGAACACCGACGTCAAGACCCGTATCATATCCGTTCAAGCCCTTCAGGCGTGCAACGGTGAGCGCGGAGCTGCGGAATTCCTCATGAAATATGGCGGACTGGAACCAATCAAGGAGTCCCAAGTGTCCTTGGAGACACCTGTTTTCGTGGATGACTTGGGCGATGATGAACTCGGTGAACCGCTGGATGTACAGCACGAGTCCAAAGAGGATCTTGAGGATGAGTCTATAATTCAGAACGCAGTGATATACAATGACCCAGACGAGTCTGGATGAGCGCCCTGTCACAAGCTTGAGGGCACTTTTTGGAGGCGGATATAATGACTTTATCCGCACCAAAAAGTTCTATAGGGTATGCAGAGGGTCAAAAGGATCGAAGAAATCCAAGACTACTGCCTTAGACCTGATTCTCAAGATGATGCAATACCCGCAGGCCAATGCGTTGGTTGTGCGTAAGGTCTTCGGTACGCTTCAGCAGTCATGCTATACAGATTTACAATGGGCAATCGACCGCACGGGAACTACACAATATTGGAAATGCTCTGTCAATCCTCTGCAGATTACCAATACCCAGACAGGGCAAGTCATTCTGTTCAGAGGTATGGATGACCCTCTGAAGCTTGCGTCCATCACGGTACGTAAGGGATACCTCTGCTGGGTCTGGATCGAAGAGGCATATGAGATCACCAATGAGGCCGACTTTGATAAGCTGGTCATGTCCATTCGTGGTTATCTGCCCCCTGAGACAGGCCTTTGGAAGCAGGTGACTCTGACCTTCAACCCCTGGTCAGAGCACACCTGGCTCAAGGAGAGGTTCTGGGACAATCCACATGAGAAGGAGAAGGACAGGATCTTCACCAAGGTCACGACGTATAAGTGTAACGAATGGCTAGGGCCCGATGATATCGTCCGTTACGAGGATATGTACGTCCGTAATCCTCGTGCAGCGAGAGTTATCTGTGACGGAGATTGGGGTATTGCGGAAGGACTCATCTACGAGGATTGGGAGGAGAAGGAATTCGACCCATGGGAGATAATGAAATCCCCCACTGTCAAATCCACATTCGGGTTAGACTTTGGATATAAGATCAGCTTCAACGCGTTCGTAGCAGTGTTGATCGATCTCAATAAACATATCATCTGGGTCTACGATGAATTGTATGAAAAGGGCCTATCCAATATCGATATTGCCAAGAAGCTTACCTCTATGGGATACGCTAAAGAGGAGATCTGGGCAGACGCCGCCGAGCCGAAGTCCATCTTTGAACTCCAAAACGGATTTGATGAGGAGGTACAGTTGGACGACGTCAATTCCACGGTCGTGCACTGGCAGCTCCCCCGCATCAGGCCCGCACTCAAGGGTCCTGATTCGGTGATGAACGGAATCCAGAATCTCCAGTCATACCACATCATCGTACATCCAAAGTGCAGGAACGTAATCATTGAGCTCAATAACTACTGTTATGAGGTTGACAAGGATGGAAAATTCACGGGTAAACCTGTGAAGGATTTTGATCACGCTATGGACGCTCTTAGGTATGCATGTGCCAAGTTCTTCGTGAAGGGCAGAGGAATCGTGTCTGCATTGGATTCAGACAGCTATGTTCCTCCAGCGGAAAAGAAGAACACTGTTCGCGTCTTGGGCACGGTGGAGACGCCTGTCGAGGGTGCACGCACTACACCCAGAGTGTGCGGAGAGGTAGACCCGCAAACCGTCACTCAAAGCAAGCGCTTGGGTTACACTATAAATAGAAATGATCAGATTATGAGGCGATAATATGGTAAAAGTCTACGGGTCGGGCCGTTTATCCAAATCATCTATTGCAGAGAGGTCACCCGCGACACCTGTGAACACTTTTGAATCCTTTATGGGCGCGCCAAAGGAGGCTTTTGGAGCGGACTTGGATAGTGCGGTTGCGAGGTCTCGGATCCACCAATCTGTTGACGTGGTTGGAGGAGAACGTCCGACCAACCTCTTGTACAGGTATAACGGTGTAACGAGTTTCTGGCACAATTATGCACTTATGGACTGGTATACCAGTGAATGTTCGGCATTATCTTCCCTCGAACTCACAATTCCCAGGGAGGTTTTGAGATATGGACTCACATGGGTTCCAAATTTCTATCTGAAGTGTATGAATCCCTCTTGCGGATATGAGTTGCAGACATATGCACACAAATGTCCGAAATGCGGGGGCACCAAATTAAGAAAGCCCGACCCCCACCAGTTGGAATACTTCAGAAGGCCTAACGGGAAATCCTTCCTGGAGGAAGCCAACGACAGCCATCAGTCCCTGCTGGATGTCGTATTTGCATACGCATATTCTGAAATTCAGAACAACCAAGCGTATATTGTATGTATTACGGGCGATGTGGTAGATCATGAGACGGGTGAGCTCATCCGCGCCTACCCTATGGAGTTCCTATTCCAAGACCCGAAATATGTGAAGTACCTGTATGACGACACCGGTAAACCCGGTACCAAATATGGATTTACAAGGAGTAACAGACAGGTGATGTATGATCTGGATGAGAATCCAGAGGTCATGCAGACTATGACTGATGCGGGAGAGGTCTTATACCCAGCAGAGTGGCAGATTGGTATGAACTACGGAGGTACCGGCCCATGTTGGTACTATACCGGAGAAGAAGTGTATCAGGATAAATGGTTCACACAGTCACTCATCTACGGAGTCCCCATCTGGTTTGATATGGAGGACGACATCCTTGTGTACCACTATATCGAGAAGCTCCTATACAAGAGGTACCAGAACGGATATGTCCGTAAGATTCTCCTGCTTCCCGGATTTGACGACGATGCCGCAGAAGCGATTACCCAGGGTATCCAGTCCATCCTTGCGACCAACAACTCGTCCATCCCGATCGTCTGTACTCCACCTCCTCTCCCCGGAACGCCTGAACTTAAAGCCCAGGCAATCGAGCTTGGTGCGGAGAGCATCGATGAGGCACTGGCAGTCAAGGATGACGTCAGGCGCAGGATGTGTACCCATGTCGGTGTAACCGACATATTTTCAGGTGATTCTCAGTCCAGCGGAGGATTGAATAACGAGAGCCAGCAGATCACAGTCTTCGACAGGTCTATCCAAGGATTCTTTAATAGGGTCGATAACCTGCTTAAGTTCTTCGTAGGCTGGGTCCCGCAGATCCAGGATTATTCCCTTGTTGTAGACCGCCCATCCAAGGCACACACCGAGCACAAGAAGCGTATGGATGAACTTGAATTCATCTCTAGGATGAAGCAGCTCGGATTCGACATCTTCTGTGAGGACGGTGAGTTCCGTTATTCCGAGGAGCCGATAGACCAGATTCAGCGCAGAGCTCAGGAACAGATGCAAGCCGCACAGATGCAGATGCAGGCAATGGCTCCACAGGCCCCTCCGATGGGTACCGAGGACCCGAACAGGGAACACGGAGGACCAGACAAGGGCACCGCCCGCAGGGAGGACCCGGAAATCGACGCGACCAAAAGCGAGGTTGACGAGTCCATGGATGAAGCAGATGGAGAAGCAGGAGCGATGTGATGGCGTCAGATACCCCTGAAGAGGTTACGATCCAGGTCAAGATTGAAATGGATATCGACATAGATGAAGAGGGCAGTGCAGACCTTCTTCAGGACCTCCTAGAGGGTATGATGGACGACTCCATAGAAGAAAATACAAAGGACGGTGTCCTGAAACTTCAACCCGCAATAGTATATTCGGACTGCCCATATGCACCATTGGTCGAGTTTGGCACATTACCCAGAGAGAATCAGCTAGACCCAAATAGTGCCGAGACCGTGGAGAGGATGCGCAATTGGGTTGCTAAGAGGATTCGTACCGCGCCCGATGAGAACCGTATGCGTAAACTTACCATGGCATTCATAGACAAAATCAATAAGGAAGGTACCGCACCCAGCCCAGCAGTGAGGTCGTCTATAGACCTGATCATGCGTGAGATCGGAGGCGGAGAAGGGAACGCGACCTCCTTCATAGATGAGGGGGGAACAATCCTGGAAATCGCCGAAAAGCTCTGCAAGAAGATCAAAGACGTCTTCGAGTACAATGGCATGGAGATTACGGGTGTTCTGAAGGACAGCTATAAATTCGAACCTATCTCCAATTGGTCCATTGTAGGGGGAGAAGTCGTCGTCGACGGTCAAGACACTAACGGTGCGGACCTGCCCGAATCGGTATGGGAGGACTCATCTCTCGGAAAGGGCGGAAAGCGTCCGACCAAGTACTGGAGGTCACCCTGATGTATACGAATATTTCGGAACTGCCTACACAAGTTACCTCATCTCTCGATGATGCGGATGCACAAGCGTGGATGTACGTGTACAATTCGGTAATCCCTGAAAATCCCTCGGACGACGATGTAATTGCAGCCAGGCGTAAAGCATGGGAGGCAGTTAAAACCGCCCCCTCCAGCTTCAGCTTCTGTATCAAAGCCTCTGTGGAGATCATTGACAAGGATAATGAGGTCATCGATGTCAGGTCAATCATGGACCACATGAACTCCTTCATGAAATACGGGGGCAATGTCCAGAACGAGCACGGTAACTACAATGTTGCGACGATATGGGGCTGGGACCCGATCACAAGTAAGGGAAAACCCGGGCTCCAAGTGTGGGGTAATGTATTCGGCGGGGACATAATCTACGACGCAACACGTCAGTCTTTCCTGAACGGTAAGAGTAGCCTTTCAATCGGCGGAGAAGCCGACCAGGGAGTGTACCAGTGTGATGATAAAGGGTGCTACACCCGTAGGCATGTGACACAGTTGCTCGAGATATCCCTGTGTACAGTGCCAGCTAATAAAGAAGCGACTATGGTCTGGTACAACAGGAACGCTAAACTTACCAAGTCTGCGACGGAGTCTCCCTTCACCTTGGAAGTAGAATCCTACGAGATACATAAGGATTATACCGCTTGCCCAATACAAGCACTCAAGAAATCTCTGAGAGATGCTGGGTATTCTGATGTGCATGCCAAAACGAACGGATGTACTGTGACAGTTCAGCCCAATCACCTCCTCGAGGAGATGACTGACCTAGCTGCGATGGGGTATTGGAGTTCACCTACCGCAGAGGGATTATTTGTACGTCCCAGAGAGGCAGTTATGAAGGATGCGTACACCGCATTACGTAAATCTGGGTCGATTACCAAAGACGGACACCTCACCGAGAAAATATCTAAGGACGAGTTCACCAAGTATGTCTCAGATGGCCTGATCGTGAAGGACGATGATGGGTATTATCGCCTTACGAGGTTCATCTGATATATAGAAGGAACGCAATTCTTAGATAGGTAATCACTATGGATAGTGTAAATTCTGACTGGGACGAGTTTAAACGTACCCTTAGCGGTATTCAGAAGGCGAACTCTATCAGAGAACAGCTTAACGTGCTCTCTGCACAGCTCAACGAGATTGAACAAGACACAAAGGTACTGCCGGAGCTTAAAGAAGCCATTGACGGTGAGGAAAACCAAGTGGCAAACGAGCAGGCCCTCCAAGCTGAACAACCTAACCCCATGGCTATGATGGGTGGAGGTATGCCCCCAGTACCCCCTGCACAGGAAGAGGGTGAAGAGGGTGAGCCTATGATGAAGGCAGACCTTGCAGAACTCCCCACGGAGCCCATCGCGGATGCAGTCAACGCAAACGATGGAGATGACAAAGTCATGGCCATCTTTGACCAGCTGGTCAATGCAATTTCTGAGGCGGCTCATCAAGCACTTGACGCAGGCGACATCGGTAAGCTCATGAAGTTGACAAACGTCCAGGGTAACCTCGTGGCACTTCAGAACGATATAGCCCCTCTCTCAGCCTCCGTCCCAGTCAATGAACTTGGCGGAGGCGAGCCTATTGCAAAGGCTATGAGGGTTAGCGGAAGGGTCAAGGACTACGATAAAGCAACCAGTAGGGCCTATGTTCCCCAGGGAGGAAAATATTTACCCTCACCTTATGCAGACACTGGGAGGTATAACCTTAAGGTTATTGAGACTCCTACAAGCGAGAAATCAGACTACGCGCAACTGATTAAGACTCTCGCGTCGTTAATTCCCCCTGGACCAGGAGACAGGAATATAGAGCAAACCCTTGGATCATATCTGAATAGAAACAATCCTAGTGATATGGAGGAGGGGGTTAATGAAGCTCTGGAAGCGATTTGGCCCGATGAATGGGACCCTAATGAGGGGGAGCCTTTGGATCAATTGATGAGTAGGTACAATATTGACTTGTCATCTGACCCGAATACTCGTAAAATGTTCATCAAGAGTTTATTCGAACCATTATCCGCGAATATACTTGGTAAGGATAATTCAACCTCTCAGATTACCGAACGTGGTAAAGGCTCGACTAATACTGCTAAGGGATTCAGAGCAGTAGAGCGTGGTCAGTGGAAAAAGGACCTGAAGGGGCGTAAGAATCCAGCTAAATACAAATTCGATGGAGGAAACCCCACTTACACACCACCTACACTCGTGGGCGATGAGGGCGAGGAATGGCTTAACTCTGCACTTTATAATAATGGTGTATTGTTAGATAGGGACTCGTATGAGAACCGTGTATTAGATGCAATCCTGAATGAATATCCGCAACTTAATGAGGGTAATGAAGGTTATGAGGGATGGAGGGACTTTACAACAAATCCCAATGCGGAACGCACTCTTGCCAGTACGCTATATACCAAGAATAAAAATCTTAAGGACGCGATGAAGAATCCAGATAATCCAGATCACCCTTCGGTTGACGCACTTAAAGCATTCGCATCTGGGCAAGATGACAATGCAAAGATATTCGGATTGTCTCCATCCCAGTTGGGGGTGTTACCACTGCCTCGCGGGTCCACCGGGCTTAGTGGATACCTACAATCTGTATATCCGAATTTTAGAGACTGGTTATCGGAGCATAATACTGACCTCGCAAGTCGTATGCCCGAGTTTAATTCTATTCTCGACCAAGCATACGAGAGGCAGCAAACAGCTCAAGCCCAACCAGTTGATAAAGATCAACAGATTGCAACGTTAACAACTACTCTGGAGGATATTAAGAAGAAACTTGAATCCCGTGCCCTCAGTGATACACGGGCTACTGCAAATAAAACTTATGACTATCTCCAGCGCCATAATGACCCAGAGATGTACAGCCAGTACACTAATTTGCTGAATCTGAGTAAAAAGGAGGGAGACCCGAACGCGGCTGACGCAAAGGCAACATTGGATCTCTTCCACGAGAAATTCCCAGACCTTGTATACATGCCTAATCCGTCAAATCCGAACGAGGGATTCATGTATAACCCTGCTGCGGGAGAGATAGATGAGACTCTCGACTCTGCAATCAGAGGAGAAAATCAAGATAAAATCTGGAAGAGGCTGGCTAGCAAGAAATGGTTTGATAAGGTGATTTCCAATCTTGAATCGGCAAAATCCAAGATAGAGGAGAATATCAAGTCACTCAACGAGAATACTTTCAACGAGAGAGTACAGAGGCACCACGACGAGAGCGCGGCGTTTGATAATGAACTCTACGACACGCTTAAGGGAGAATATGGAAACAAAATGTTCGACGAAGGGGGTAACCTCAGAATCGACGCACCCATACCTTGGGACCGCAACACACATGGCGTAGAACAGCCTCTCTACGAGGGAGTGATTAATCAATCTAACCTATTCCATGAGGGAGACCGCGCCAGAGCACAGTTTGAGGAGTCTAAGAAACTTGCGAATATCGGGGATAATTATAGGACACTCAAAGAAATTGCCGAGAGGTTAGAGAACACCTATCCTGATCAGGATGAGGCATATTCAGGAAGTAATATCTCTGTATCGGGTGATGAGCAATTAAATTCATTTGATAGGTCTTACCGTATCTTGAAGAAACTCCTCCCTAATAAGTTTGACAGAGCAGTTCTGGATTATTTCCACCAATCGGGTGTAGAACCAGCTGCAGCCATTCCTCAACTATCCAGAGCAAGAGCGATATACCGCCCAGAGATGGAATCTGGAGACCCAAAGTCATTAGACCTTCAAGTCTCACCTACAGAGTATGAGTTCTTGGATCAACTTGCATATAATGCAAAGTATCCTTGGTCAAGAAATGCTAATCCGATATTCTTCCTCACCTCTACCCGTATGAAGGATTCTGGACCAGGAAGTTTGATAGGAAACCAGTGGAAGAGCGGAAAAATACCTAAAATGGAAATCCCCGAGTCGGACAAGGTATATAATTCCTTGATCCAAGGAGATTATATTGAGCCAGAGGGCATATTCCCCGATGGTGGCGCAGGAGCATACGCTAAGAATCTGTATAAGAAGGGATATATCGACCCATTCAAACATACTGCGGACTTCTGGAAATTGTGGGCAGAGAATATCGGAAGGGATGACCTGTCTACAAAAGAGTGGAATGATATGAGGAAGGAATCTCAAAAAGATAACGACCTCGAGACACTTATCCGGCAGGCGTATAGCCCCAAGACGGATTTCTTAACGGATGTGGTCAATACACCTTATGCACGTGTTGCTAACGCATTCACCGCGCTGAAACACCTCGTAGAGGAAGCTTACAATGACCGTAAATCCGGAAAAGGATCCGTGATTGTGGACCCATTCTCGGATAAGATGTTCGAGCCCACCCAGAGGCTTCTGTATGGCTTGACCGGTGACAAAATGCCATATCTTCGTACAGAATCCGACCATAAGGGGGAGGAAGATGAGCGTTTAAAGCGTATCTTCGAAGGAGAGAAGGGCGGAATGTTCAACGGCAAGGCATATTCCATGCCAAAAGGGGCAGTTCAGGAATGGAAGGCGGCCACCGACGCATTTAACAAGATTAAAGCGAGGATTGCTAAATTTAAACTAGACGCGCCACTAAGCGATGATGAGATAAACGGATTATTCTCCAGTGCTAATCAACTACGTAATGGGGCTAAAATCAGGGAATTCTTGAATAAAGGACTCAATATTGCTGACCCCAATGTGAAGCACTTTGAAGAGAAGGATTATGACAGGCTTCTCCCAGGATGGAAAGATCTATCTGGAGATACTAAAAATACGTGGATGTGGCAACCATTTGAGGTATTCCGTAAGCTATATGGTAGTAAGAATCAGGCAGACTGGACAAAGGCTGACACTTTACTTAGGGATTACATCGACAGCCAATCATTCAAAGGAGGGGTTGCAGGAGACCAGGGTGTGGGCAAAGATGAATCCAAATCGCCCGAGGCGCCATCTGAACCTAAGATGAAAGAGGCCAAGATTAACGAGGATGTCAACTCGGAAATCGATGCACAGAATGCGGCCATGCGTGGCGGAAAGAAAGGTCTGGAACAGGCTAAAAAACTCAGGGCGGCTCAGAAGAAGAAGGAGTCCAGCATCAAAGATAAAAAAGATAAGGAGGCTGAGAAAAATGACGCGTGATGAGGTCGTACAGAACCACACCGGCACGGTGAACAAGATAGAAGATGTGCCTGAGGGGGCAATCCCCCTCTTCACCAACACTGCGGGAGAGGTAGCATATATCAATAATGCTCCAAACCCGTATATCCCTGCCCAAGAGTCCATCACAAAATCAGACTCTGCACCGATATACAAAAGTGTAAGGGAACACAGGCATATCAAAACTTTGGCTGAGGCGAGAGCGATCATCAAGATGGAAGATCGCCCGCATGCAGGATACGCAGGATCTGCACGTCCCGACCTTTATTCAATAGAGAAATCCATGGCAGAATCTGACAAACCGCAAGGTGTGAATGCAGTCAAATGGACAAAAGGTATGGACCCTGCTCTCGCCGTTGAAAAAGATTGGAAAGATTACGAGATGTTCTGTAGAAGTCATAGAAATTGAGTAATTTATGATATACCTTTATATTTGACGAGATAAATTCTCATAACAACAGGTGTAATTACTATGTCTGGAATATATCAGGTGAATGGTCATTACTTTACCACCTACGCTGAGGATCCCTCTCAGACGGAAGGTTACATTAATGACTATTATGACAGGAGCTTCGCCGCGGCTAAATCCAGCTCGATTGGTAAATCCGCGGGTGCAGCAGCATACGGATGGAGGGGTACTAATTACCCCAACCAAGAGACTGCATACTTCAACGCAGTGATGGGTAAAGAGACCATGTTCGCCATGTATACCGGCGAGACTTTCTACTCTACTGTTCAGACCAGGCCTTATGGTCATGAAGGTGTCAGGATCGCAACCAAACTCCCAACATACGGAAAGGATCCAACCACAGGCAGGTTCCTTGGTGTCGGAGCATCCACTACTCGTGAGGGTAAGATTTCTCCTACCTACAGGATGCCCGTTGCAGAGTTCAGGATGCCTTGGAAGGAAATCGACTTCGCATTCGATTACGGTCTCGGACTTCAGGCTCTCGAGAACAAGGATGACGATGTCATGGCTAAGAAGGCATACTGCAACCAGATGGCAGTCACTTTCTCCAACAACATTGACAGGACTCTTCTCAGACCTATCGCATGCGAGATGCCTACGGCATATGAGGAGGGATCCGACGCAATTGTTGAGACTTCTCTTAACTCTGTATACAGGTGTATCGCATCCGGTAAGGAAGCAAACGGAACCAATGTTGGTAAAAACACCATTTACAACGCTGCTGGTGTTCCTCAGACATCTACCATCACTGAGGAAATGGTCTCTCCCTTCGGAGGAGGTGACGGAGACTTCTATAAGCTCAGGAAAGGTGGAGCTAACCACAAGAAGAACAACCTTGACGGACAGTGGATCGACCTTGGTGGAGGCGTAATCTCCCTCGCAGACATCAAGAGGCTCAAGACCGCCTGTTCTATCAACTGGGAAGGAAAGTACACCAACAAGGCATTCGTGCTCTCCCCCATTCTCGGAAACAAGATCTCCACTCTGATGCTGGCTAACAACGTCCTCATCAACCAGGAGTACATGTCCAAATCCTTCAACGGTATCACTCTTGAGCCCGGAAGGGAAGTTGGAATGAAGGTCAACGTTTTCGAGGGAATTCCCATGGTCGAGGACGCAAACGTTGCGTTCAACTATGCAGATGAGATGCCCTCTATCAACGAGATGGGTGACCTCATGCTTCTCGACTACGACCACTACTGGATCTCTCTGCTCACTCCTCTCGAGATGTACACCAACAATGACCCCAACGTCATGAAGGAGTACAAGGAGCACAACCTCATGCACATGAGGTGCGAGTCCAGGATTGACAAGTTCATCACCTCCGGAAGGATTACCGGAATTCAGGATGACGCTTGAAGGTGATTTAAATGACTGATCCAAGCTCTACTCTTAAAGACTCTAAGTACGTTACCGCGAACATCCTTCTCAACAAGGTCTTCGAGGTCACTGTTACCGCAGATGGATCTAAAACTGCGGTTACTGAGGTTAACCTCCCCGATGATGTCACATTCGTAGGATCTATCAACGGTACCGCAACTGCTACACTTACCCGTCAGCGCAGTGTGGACAAAACCACAGGAGTCGTGACATGTGCTCAAATCACAGTTACGCCTCTGGTAGCTTCCACTGACTGTACCGTTTACGTGCTCATCAGGTGATAACGATGCCAACAATGCCTTGGAACATCACTCCTGGAGGACCTTGGAACTTCATGGGTATGACCATGGTAGTGTGTGAGATCGACGCCAGCAAACTCGGAGGAGAGGATGAATCTGCAGTTACTGCAGGTACCATCACTCTCCCCGAGCGCTTCGTCCCTGAGAGTGTTCTTCCATTCGTTGGAGGAACTGCAACTATTGCGAAGACTAATGGCAAGTGGGTCATCACCCCTACCGTTACCGCAACAGAAGGCATCGTAAAAATCAGGGTTCTCGGACACTACTGAAAACTTTTTGGGGGACTTAGTCCCCCTTCTTCTCATATTCTCTGGATGGAGTTGTAACTGCTTTTTCGGGGGACCATCCGCGAGCAATTCTCTGTAATATCGTGGTCTCTCCGATATGATTGACTCTGCCCCACTGAGCAATAGTCCTCTCCACACCATTGACCGTGACTTTGGTGTTGGTAGACCTATTGTTTGCCTGAGCTTTTCTGGAGACGAATCTGCAATTATAGGGGTTATATCCACGGTTGTTACAAACCCTATCAAGAGTGAGACCTTTTTTCCATCCGTGTGTCAAAGCCCAGCGGTAGAATGCCATGTAATCGTTGCGCCATTCGTCGCACATCTTGATGCCGCGACCGCCGTACCTGGCATAGTCTTTGTAGTCCTTCTGTTCGGTACGTTTCTTGATAGTGCGCCAGACCTCATATAAGGGATGTTTACTGGGTGGACATTTATCCGTACCGATACCTGAAAGACTCGATGACATCATTTTCCTCCTTTTCCCGTTTATCGATATCCTCGTTCATCTTCTCTCCGGCTACGAGATTATTGTATCTCTTTTCTACACCGGGGAGGTCGAATATCAGCGTGAGCAGCCCAGTCTTGACTTGGACTGCGTCACCGTCGTTTATGAACTCGATATTGTTCAAGGGCCCGAGTTCTACTTTTCCGCAGTATACTGTCGGCCTTACAATCCAAAGATCATCTATCGATTTAGGGTAGTAATCCAGCTGGATTGTGAATTTCTTAGGGAATTTGTAGATAAATCCATACTTAGACCCTAGTTCATCATACTGTCCCCGGACATTAGTCAGCGTATCGCAGTCATCTTTGAAGCGTCCAAAGAGCTTGTGTTTATACACGTAGATAAATGCGGGCACATCAGAGGGCCCATTATACCATTTATGTTCTGTCATACTTGAACCACCATCCATGTTTAATCATATAATCGCGTGCATTATCATTTGCCTTAGATTGGCATAAAGTCTCCCGTACTTTACGGGGATTTGCCTTCAAGGAGCTGTAATTGAAGTCCTTTATAACCGCCAACTCATGCCGAAGGATATACATCCCCACTTCGATAGGCGCGGTGGCAATTATCGGGTCTAGGAATATGCGGTTCCCATAGGGATCCGTGTCTGCAATCGGTATGCGTGAGACATCCTTCTCCATCTGCCTCCAACTTATCAGAATATCGGATTTATCAAGGTATTTAGTCATCCTCGGATGTCTCTCACGCAAGAGGGAGATTATCTTCTCCCTATACTCTTTGAGATTTTCAGGTTCTACCCAAGTCTTAGGAGGCACTCTGTAATATACGTCAAATTTGTGTTTAATGACGGGGAGGATTTCCGGGCGAGATAACATGACCCATATATTCTCGGGGTACATGGTGGGCACACTGCCCTCGTACCACTTCATCAAATGTATCGCGATTGGCTTGAGTTTATGTGCGGAGTATATCGAGAAACACGTATCCATATAGATGTGAAGCACCTGTTTCCCATCTATATAGACTACACTTTTGGGCTCATTGAAGTTGCGGAAATCAAATACGATGTCCGCGTAGTCGAGACAAGGGTCTTGTTGAAGAAGATACTGTTTCAGAAATGCCTTCTGACGTTCTATCGGATCTTGCTTCGGAATTGACATGAATTTTCGCCTCGATTTTTGGGAGATGTGAGAGATTCCCACAAAGGGGATTACCGAATTATCGGTAATCCCCTTGGTAAATGGTTTATTGTGTCCCCCATGGGTTGTCCTCAGGTACTCTCAGAGTCCGGATCCACCGCCCATCTAGTTTCATCCATACACCCTCTAAAAGGCATAAATCGGACAGTTGGTCCAGAGCAGTACAGATCAGTGTACGGCCATACGTCTTCTTCTACAGTTTCAGTAACTTTGCGAGCCATATCGGCTCCAGCTTATCATTATACGACCTGATGCAGGTGGCGATTACAGCTATGGGCTCGGTCACATGAATTCCTCCGCATCAATCTCGCGACGGCATTTAACACAGTAGTAAGTCCAACTATCTGGGCGGTCTAGGATTTCTATATTTGCATTAGACCTACACTTCTTACAAGTAGGCGGACATATACACGGAGGAACGGCATAATACCGACCCTCCTCTTGATCATTTGCCATTCTATCATCTCCATAGTCTTTTCATCATTTAAGAGGTTTCGCTACATTTGTAGCGGAAGAGGTTTTGAGGGCGATGCATGCTTTACACGCATACACCATCAGAACGACGTTGTCTATCCTATGATCGCATAGATAGCACTTCTCTTGCTTATCGCAAAAATAACAAGTAGTCATTCATCCTCCTTCCAGATTTGAATATCCGGGGAATCATTGAATCTAGCTAATGAATATCCCACGCGAGAATTTCTAGCGTCAATATTCACACACACTAACCCTCCAAGAGATTCTATATGTTTAACTTCCTCATCGGTCAGAGACCTTTGCCAACCTTTGGGTGTGGATCCGAAGATCATTACCGGCCCCTTGGTTAAGGGGGCTTCCCAGTCACCGATGTGTATTGTCGGGAATTCACTCGAGCTAGGGTGATACTTACACATCACTCTAACCGGCATACATCCCGCATAATACTTCGGAAAAATCAGGTTATCAGTTCCAAAAAACCAGTTCAGGAATGCAGGATCATCCACAGTATGCAGAACACCGTTTATTCCCTTATCTGGGTTCACCGAGAAGACTTGGTATTCTTTTTTCAACGTCATCTTCGACCACTCTCACAAATTTTCCATTTGTCATATCGGTGATATATCTCGTTAATTTGCAGTATACTCTAAACTCATTAGCACAGAATACAAAAGTAGGATTAACAAAAGGAGATACAGCTACAACGCAAAGGTTATCCGATTCAGGAGCTTCGACGATAGTTATCTTCGTATGAGCTCCATTGTATCTAGCAACCTCTACCTCGGTACCACACGGGCACTGCACGAATAACCGTATCCCTTTCCGATTATATTCACAAATCCTGTACATCTTCATCTCCTGAAATGTCAAGAAAAGTCAAATTAGTTTACTTTGACTTTTCTTATTGTCCAATAACACATCTTTCAACGCATCCTCCAGAACATTGACCACAATCGAGTTCCCCGCTTGTTTATACAGCTGGGTATTACTAATCCCCGCATTCACGGCGGCATCGAATTCGGAGTCAGTCCTTCCGAACAGCCTCCAGCATTCTCTGGGTGTCAGCTTCCTCATAGCCCAATACTCTCCGTCAAATTCCACAACGGCTGCATTGATACTCGTCTGGAGCGTAGGCGCCATCTGGTTCTGCACTCTGCCTCTGGCTGTCTGGGACCCCGTATAGAACCCTAATATGATACCATCACCGGCCTTGGCCTCCATGTATCCCTTCTTGGATCCGTTCACGACTTTGAGCGTGCCTTTGACCTTGAAGGCTATCTTTACCTCATGTCCTCCGCCTTGGCAAGTGTTGATTGTAGGGCTTAATCCATCAGGGGAGTAGACTCTATTACAACATTCATGCCACCCGGGTTTATTGAGATTGGCCACTAATTTACACATGACATAGTTGTCTGTCTCTCTGCCCCCCGCCTTGGCCGTGACTGTACACGCAGGTGCGTCAGGAGTTCTGGGTGTAAAGTCGAAATGCCTGCCACGTTCCTTGTTCTTGTCGTTCTTAAACAGTACCCTCTGCAAGTCTTTCTCGTTCAGGTAATACTTGAGGTCGACATTCTCCTCCAAGAAATCGCGAAGTACGGTCTTCTTCGCATTTGCACGGGGTTTCCCGAATTCAGGCACGGCTTTGTTCAGCCTGGAGATCATGATACATCTGTTACGATTTTGCCCGATACCGTGGTCTTGCGCTTTCATATCGTGCCATACAGAGTTGTATCCCATATCACTCAGTGCTTTGATCATCTCATTGAATACGCCGATGTTCTTTTTACTATGAACCGCGGGCACATTTTCCATCAAAAGCCATTCGGGTTTGACTTCGGCGGCATTCAGAAGTCTGATGACCTCCCACCCCAATGCACTCCTGGTACCGCTGTCTTTATCCATCCCTGCGCCGCGACCGGCCTTCGACAAGTCGGTGCAGGGAAATGTCCAAGACAAGAGGTCGCATTCAGGCAGCTTCTCCACCTTGGTGATGTCCCCGAGGTTCGGAGTCTCTCCGAAGATGGCGTTGTAAGATATTACAGCGTACTTATCGAGTTCGCATTGTGCAACATGTTCTACATCTATCCCTAAGCGGTCAAGGGCCGCTCTTGTGGCGCCGATACCTGAGAACAATTCGATTACTCTCAGCTTTTTAGGCGCGTCCTCTGTTTTTGTCATTTATATATCTCCTTCAGGTATCTCATCTACTCCGATGTGAATGATGTATTGGTCTTGATTAATCCAGAACTCTATCTCTAGGCAGGAACTCCAGAGATCGATGGCGATCTCATAATCGGGATCTGGACCGTCGTTGTCCTCGGACCACAGCTCGATATTGAGATACTCTCCGTCGTAGTGCCCTTTAGTAAGGCTGTCATGCCTGCCAACGACATAGGCTCTGGCTTTCATATTGTTCCCGAACGTAACAGAGACGTCTCTGTTTGCCATGATGAACCATTCATACCACTCCGAGGGAGTAAGCGTGACATATTCTTCCCATACATCCATGGTCTATCCTCCTTGTCAGGGCTCCTCGCCCCAAATACAGCCTTGGCAGCCTTCTCCCTTTGCCTTGCATGTCCTGCAAGGAGATTCTTCATAAACTTCTTCAGGTTCTTCATAATAGTCATCATCCATTTTTTCTCACTCCTGATTCTGGATAATCTAAAACAAGTTTCAATATAGGTCTGTTCAATTGATCCCACTGTATTTCATAAGTCATAACTGTGTCAGCTTTTGCTTTTCCTCCTCTCTCCGTATAGTGAAACGTCATGAACGACACACAGGTAACTTCAGAGTATTCCTCCGCAGCTCTTCTAGCCAAGTCGACCCAATCCTTTACTACCCATGTATGTCCACCATACAGCTGTTGCGGGCGTCTTGATGTACCTCCATAGATATATACCTGATGAGCCGTGAATGACCTGCTGACGTCGATAGAGTTATGCAACCATTTCTCGGCCAGCAGAGCCACAGAGGAATACTTCCTCACGCGATCACCCTCGATAGGCGGGGCATACCTTCTACCCAATCCACTACATAGTCATTCAGAGTTCCGAGTTGAACTCCATTGTTATAAGTCAGGTATGTCTGGAATTCCAAGGACCTCACATCAAAGCAGTTAAGGTTACCGCTTTGTTCGAGCATATCCACCAGGTCCACCCAACTTTTAACTGGGATATCACCACCCTGCCAATCATCGCCGGTGGCAATCATATCTCCATCCTCATCATACAAGGTTACCCACCTTGCAACGAACGGTTCACGTATATCTATGCCGTTATACCCGACTATATCATTTGACTTCATTTTTCTTTTCTCCGTGTATTTTATCCGTAAATGATGTTGACATGTTGAATACGATATTTGTCGCAACAGTCAAGATCGCTTCGGGTAAAGATAATCCATTGAATTCTTTGCTCCTGACATTCTCATTCGCATAGTCTGTGGCATGAGCCATAATCTCTGCCGCAACAAATTCTTTCCAAATCACAAGCTCATCATGTGTCATACATGCAACTAAATCTGCGAGACGAGTCAGGTCGAATGCGACCTTCTGCGGCGCAATTTTAGCATTCATTTTAAGCAGTTCTACATCTGCACTTACATCTCTATCCATTCATTCGCCTCCGATTGGGTCTTTAGAGCCATCGTTGAACGGAAAATCCTCGTCCTGATCATATATGGGAAGATACTCGAGAGAGGTCACCTCATCGGAGATGTCCTCATCGGGTATCGATATGTCTACAACATCGAACCATTCGGCTCCGTCATACACAGCTCTCACTGCGATCTTCGTGTCCCACATCAGCATCAGTGAGCCCTCGATCTCGTGCATTCCGTACCCAGAGTCATAATTGGTCTTGGCAGCAAGCTCACGGAATCTATCCCAGCTGATTCTTCTGTTGTATATCTTGATACATTTCGGTTCCCCATACTCCTCAATCAAAGGGGTCACTTCTTCCAGTAGATTCGTCATATATTCACCTCAGTGTTGGTGGATAACCACATTTTGTCCTTTTTTCAGATTCGCACATACCATACAAGTCTCGCAACCTCCGTCGCATATGAATGCGTCGTCGGGGTACGGATACTTCCCTTCCTTGTCCCCGAACCAGCATACTCCAAACAAATCCGAAAGCTCTTTGGGCGGGACATACTCCCCCCACCTGCTCAAGACCAGATTGAAATTCGCGGGCCATTCCTCGATCGAGCAATCATTCTCCAATACATCTTTGACCACGTCCCATTGTTTGGTGAATGCCCAGAACTTCACATTCGGACATGATATGGCAAGATCTATTGCCGCGCAGAGGTATGTGGAATTGAAGAAATCTCCTGCGACATTGAATCTGAATTTATCCACGTGCTTCTTTTGGATCACATCGAAGAAATCCTCGATGAACGTCTTGTATTTCCCTGCCTTGAGCAAATCGGTGTTCTTCCGATAACAGTCTTTGACATTCGGCCTGAACCTGCACATCCTTGCGGCATAACATTCCTTTTTACAAGGCACATTCTTCGCACAAGTTACCAAGGGCAACACCGAGAAACTCATGACGTGTTTCATCTTGATATTTCCCAAGCTATACTTGAATCCGTGTTCCGTATCCGGCATTTATTCATCCTCTTCATTTGATTCGTAATGGTCGAATTTGTAAACCATGTACAACGCATGTGACTCGTTGCACTTTGGACAATGGTATTGCAATAAATTCCAAGCTTCCATATCTTGGAACTCATGGTCGATATCTTCCATGAGCTCCATTATCGTTCCACAGACGGGGCATTCCGGTTCTAAAGACGTCTTCATAATATCACCTGCACTCTTTATTCAAAATGGTTTCATTAGAGGGATTAAGCGGTTTTTCGTAGGGAATACCGAAGACATCATGCCAGAACCTTTTCTGTTCTTCTTCAGATAACCTCTGTAATTCTTCAGTCATTCGGATCACACCTCCTCTCTGCACATCCGCCCTGGTTTGAGAGAAACGATTGCATAGCTCCATCCTCAATAGTGATTGTCACGGGGCGACTGGCACAAACCTTGTGACGGTTGGGGTACCGATGCGGGCTTGCTTCAGGATGCTGTCTGCTATACTCTTGTTCGGCACGTACAGTCTCTTGGTATTTTGCCTCATAATCCTCCCACCTCTGGGCACATATGTCAAAAAATGCGTCCAATGTAGGTAGAGATCCGTCTACATCGTCGGAACCCAGAAAGTCCTTGACCAGCGATGAGTGGAGCCAGCTGTGCATTGATGGCGCTGAAGACCTGGCTAACGGAGTATGATACGCGATGTACGGATACTCTACGGTTTCACCTCTATAATTACGCTCCAGCCCATGCCCAGTAGTTTCCATACAATACTGCGCATATACATTTGCTATCCTATCTGCTATATGGTTATTGACTAATATTTCGGGATGATATCTCTCGAAGATAGTTTCAATGAACTGTTTTGCAGATTGATATGACTCAAATCTGTTCGGGTAGTCTGCGATATTCCTTGTGACATATGTGCCTACAAAGGGATTCAGTCCATACGCAACAAACCAGGGATTATGGTCTCTTTTGAATCTAGTTCTACACAATCCAATGCATATGTTGTTATCCAACACATAAATCACATGAATTGAATCTCCTGTGGCCAATACATTGGTTCTGTATTTACCAATGTAGTTAAAACCAGATAATTTCATTGGTTATTCCTCCTTGAAAAAGTTTGGCGGGGTTGCCCCCGCTAAATGGTTTATTCCTTGACGAAGTAATAGTATGCTGGTTTGTATACGCAATAGAGAGTGCGATAACACTTGCATTTATCGCAGCAACATTCCAGTTCAGTACATACTTCGGAAGTCGAGTAAGAATCCGACGCCTGATAGTCTTGCACGGACATCTCGGTTCCGCAAACAGGACAGAGAATATCGGGGAGGTACTGGATCTTACTCTTTTCCATCTCCTTCCTCCTTCAGAGGGAAGAAGATGGTCTCATCGGATCCGAAGCTGATGTGTGCTCCGCAACCCTTGCAAATGGATGCGTAAAGGGTAGGCATCCTGGTCATCCTCTCGAGCTTAGCGATGACCTTGAGCTTGCTGTCACAGATGGGGCATCCGCAGGCGGCATAGGTAGGCTTGGTGATCTTGTCCATCTCCAGCTTGTCCGTACCCTTGTCGGTGTAATATCCGATGGTGATCTTGGGGGAATAGCTGAAATATTCCTCCTCATCGTCATCGTCATCATCGTCGTCGTCCTCCTCAATTAAGGTGAGGTCCCCGTCCATGTCATAGTCGCCCTCAAGGATATCCTCGAGAAGATCATCCTTAAGCTCCTCCATGTCTGCCTTGCACATCTCCTTGACGGTGTGGGTCTCGCTGGCATAATCATATACCAGGTCATCAACGGATTTTCCAACAGCACGTGCGATATCCTCGATGGTAACGTAGTCAACATCTCCGATCTCAGTTCCAGCGTAGTATAAAGTAGTCATGTCTTTATCTCCTTTGTATTTGTATAATTAATTGGTTTTAGTTGGCTTATGCCTTTTCCTCTTTTGCGCCCTGCTTATCTTCCTTTTCCTTCTTTTTCATTGCCTCCAATTCTGCAATCGCCTCGTCCTTGACTTCGGCAATCGCTGCTTTTGCTTTGGCCGATTTTTCGGTCATACTGTGAGCGTCATAATATTTCTTCATGATGGTCCACAGCGCATATTTATCTGCGGCTGTGACAGGGGTGTTGTGAGCCCTGTATATCTGCACAGGCTCACCGTTCCTGATCTCTACGGTTACAAGAGATTCATCAGGAGTAGCTTTCCTCCTCAGACCCATCAGGAAACACTGTCCATTGATAACGTACTTGATGTATGTCTTGACACAGTTCGCCATCTGAGTCGCCTCATCGATGACATCTCCCGTAGTGCTGAGAAGTTTGAGTACATATCCATAGGCCTCTCCCTCGTAAATAGCTCCATCTTTTGCCCTCTTCAGGTATGCGTCTGCTTCCTGGATGGACTCATAGACACGGATTTTATAGTTCATCTGGTCATGGAGTGTTGCAAGCGCAGGGGGATATTTCTCCTTGATTTTACCATACAGAGTCTCCTGAGCTCTGTAGGTATCCTTCAAGTACATTCCTGCCCTGCCGATGTCGAGGAGTCCCTGACGTTTCAGCCCATAGAACAGATAATCCGAGAGAGTCTTAGGGTCGAATACCCTGAGGTTATCATGTGCGGCCTTCTCGAGATCGCCATTATATGATTTGGGCAGATCATCTCCGTATCCTCCATGTTTAATGAAAATCGCCGCGAGGTCACTCATGCTGTCTCCATCTCCATACATATCCAACTCCCTGAACCATTTGTCTACGAAGTGGGTCTTTGTAGAGTCCAGTCCGTACAATTTCTCACAGTTGCTGAAGAATTTCAGGACTGACCGATTTAGCTTACCATTACCAGAATATTCTCCGGAAATAGCATGATTGATCACTTCCTTGTCTATACCAGACTCCTGTGCGACCTTGATGATATACTTATTCAGCGGAGTAGATTCGGTAATCTTCATACGATTCATGAAGTAGGATCCGCGGTCGATATCCCAGCGGTGGCTGTGGATTGCCATCAATCCCAACTTACATGCGGGAAGGAAATTCTTGTGCTCTATTACCGACAGTAAATTGCTCAAGAATTTGGGGGCCCTCTCGAAATAATCGAACACTTCATGGTCGTACTCGACAGTATGCGACGGAAGTCTGTTCCAGAAGTTGACGAATGTCCTCGCAGTCAAGATCTCTGCAACGGGGTTGGCCGCTTTCTTTTTAGAAGACAGGTCCATAGTAAAATACTTGGTCTGGGAAGGCAGAAGGAACAACCTTGCTATTGCAACGCCGTCTCTCCTCTTCTCCCATCCTCCGTCAATACCCGAATTGTAGATCATCTCATATGAATAGTAGTGGTCTGCCTTGGGCTTACGCACTCCGTTCTCGGTGACCTCGGTGTTGTCAATCACATTCATCCTATACAGCTGTTTCACATCAATATTTTCCATATTTTCACTCCTTTCAAAGTTCAATTAATAAGTTTCGAAATAGTTTATCAGTTGATGAATGTATATTCATCTACGACAATCGACTGACGCCTTGTATACGCCCTGGCACTTACAGTGCCTCTGGACGTGACGCCTGCCGACCCGCCTGAAATGGAGGTGAAGTTCAGGATATGTTTACCGTCCATGTCCTCAATCTTCACCTTGCCACTAATGTTGTATGCTTTTGTTTCGCCTTCTTCTCCGTTCTTCTTGATGGTGGTTATCATTACCTTACCGGCTTTGAATATTCCACCTTGCTTAATTTTTGCAATTTTTGTCATTTTTATTCTTCCCTGTGTAATTCTCTCCAGTTCACTTTGTTTATCCATCCTGCAGGAATCTATACGCATTCCTCGTCGTCGCAACAATTCCAGTCATCCATGAATTTATTGAACTCTTCTTCGGTTTCGAATACAAGTTCAGCAGTCACCTTGATTGTCGTCATTCATCCGCTCTCCTGTTCCAACGCGCTCTCCAATCAGGACGCTTGGGCATAGTCAATCCGCAGTCCCAACAATAACATCCGTCATCTGGTGCTACGACATGGATTCTCGATGAACCACAACAAGGACATGATTTCAAATCCTCAATCATTCACCTTCCTCCTCTATCGTAATCTTCAATCCCTTGTTATCTCTCATGGTTTCTAACAGGGCCCTCCGATCTTCTTCGTTCTCGGTCTCTATTACGATTGTGAATGCTGAGTCAGCTTCCCATTCCTTGACCCAACCTTTTCTTACTACGATTGGTCTCATTCTTTCACTCTCCTGTTCCGTATTTCAAATATTCAATCCATTCTTCCCACTCAATCTGTTCTTCCCATGGATGTAGCCATTCATAGATCGCGTCTGTATTATTCATTCAATCATCCTCCTTCATAACTTTTCCAAGGTGACCTGCACCAGATCACCTACGTTCAATCCCATCTCATTGATTACCAATACCGGGACGACGACAGCTGTCACATTCCCTTTATTCGCAATTCTTGCAGGGTATGTGAGTTTCTGTATGCAGGGTTTAGATTCTTCTTCCACATCATTCCTCCTTTGTTGTTTCGTCCACGGGGTCTTGACATTCCCCTGTTTCTTTATCTCTGTATACTTCATACCAGTCAGTAATTGTGAACTGCGGTTCAAGAGCATCAGTCATCTGTTGCGCCTTAAGTTCCGCTAGTTCACAAGCTTCCTTGTAGGTCGCGACTTTAGATACGTCTACTTCGATACTGACATAGACTTCCATAGTTTTGACCTTCTTTCCATTCCATCTATCAATCATTTTAATTCCTCCTTGATTGGTTTGATTCTTGCATAGATGTCGCAGTAGGTATTGTCGAAGCCGTCGTCCGCCTTCTCCAGGAACCAAGGCTCCAGTTTAAGCAGTGGCCCACCGAAATCTTCCCAGTTCGGCCCACCTATGCGTGCGTGAATCATCAGGACATCGTTCCTCCCGCAATATTTATTGTAGGTCTGGAGCTGTCTGACAGTACGTTTGTATGCCTTTTTAGCCTGCCCCCTGACTTGACGCGGGTCGTCATCCCACCAACTGCTGCGCTGGTGTCTGCCTGGCTTGAATCTGTGAAGCCTTTTGATTACCCTGGAATTATCCTCGGCAGATTTCAGAATCTCCTCCTGTGTCAGAGGCTCCTCTTCTACCATCAGTCTGTAACCGCGAAGGCGCTGTACCTCGATTCCGTTGGCTTTCGCAAGTTCAGAAATGTCGTCAATCTGTACATATGCACCAAGATCCATCGTATCACTCTTCTTTGTACATCTTGTCGAGCAGCTTGTAGAAACATTCTCCGCACATATTGGAGATGAATATCTCTCCATCGCTGGGAGTCAGGACTATGTCTTTGTTTGCAAAACCGCGCCTGTACTTTTGGTACTGTTCCAAAGTACAGGGGATTTCTACAACCTTTCCACAGGTTTGACATACCTTGGTCAGTTTCTGTGCAGCTCTATCATATCTCAACCTCACTCCTCCTTTTCGGGTTCGTAGTCCTTCATTGCATCGAATGTCAGTTCGACGTCTGGGAAGTATTTCTCTTTCGCAGACATTGCAAGATATTTGCAGTTTTCATAGAATGTCCGTACGAAATCGTTGGATTTCTCTGCATCTTCTCCGCATTCAGATAACATGTATGCTTGGATTTCGTAAATCCATCTCCCGAATACTGCGTCGACGAGATCTGTGTCGTGTGCCATAATCTCCAGGATCAGCTCAGATTTCTCTTTGGTGCTCTCGGGCAAAAGCTCAAGAACTTTCTTTGCGGTCTCAGACAGCGGTTGGTCCTCGACCCATACTTCTTCATCAGTCATCTTGTATCACCTCAGTTATTCTACATCTCCGAATTTCTTATCAAGGTTGTATGCAGCCCAGAGGAAATCGGTATATACCCTCAACTGCACCCTAAGTCTGGAAATTTCAGAAAACATCTCATCAGTATGTCCTGAAAATGCATCTGGAACTTGATCCAGGACTTGCCACTCAAATTCAGACAGCGCGTTACACAATTTATCCTTCGCCTGCTGGTACTAATCAATCCAAGCCTTATCGACACTCATATGTATCACTCCTTGTTTTTCCACCACCCATTGTAGCAATAGGGTATCGGTTCAAGTTTGAACAGATTCCTCACATGCATCTGGTCTATCTTTTCTTTGACTGCCTGATCTTCACACTCGCCCGTGCGGATATACCTGTCCAACACCTCGTATGTGAATCCCAGATTGTCCTCGTCAGTCTTGCCGCAGAGTCCGTCGTCGGGTACTTTCTCGACCAGCTCTTTGGGAACGCCCAAATAATGTCCGATGGCCTTGACCTCTTGCACGGTATAATCGTGCAACGGCGCGAAATCTCCTGCTCCATCTCCGTAACGGGTTGCATACCCTACCCAGTCCTCGGAGAGGTTGCAGGTATTCGCGACCCTGCCGTGCTCTACACACTGCGCCACGAAGTACAGTGCGCACATCCTCAATCTAGCGGGGAGGTTAATGACTGCTGTGTCTGTCACAGTCAGGTGAGGATCATATCCGTCTAACCCCCTAAGCTCCAACCAGTGACGGCCATCTTCCCAATAGATATCTCTATCCATCTTGGGAGTGCATTCATTGTAACCTGCACCGATCGCGAAGTGGAGATATGCAGGTCCGATAGACCTGTACATCCATTTACCACAATACTTCATGGCGGCGTTCACTGCGGTCTTTTCGTCTTTCATTCTTCTGTTCGGCATAATCACCCCCACAACATTCTCTTTTCCCAATGCTTCTGCACACAAGGCTGCTACGATGGTGGAGTCCTTTCCTCCGCTCATACCTATAACCGCGGTCTTACCTCCAGAACCCTTGAAGAACGCCCTGATCCACCTGATCAGATCGTCTGCTGCGGCTTCTGCGTCATAATCTTTCATGTAGTCGTCCATTTATTTCACTCCCTATAGAAGTCAAGAAGATCTCTGATAGTATCCAATGAGGTAGGTTTAGTTATCTTTCCGTCTTTGAATACTGTTTTCAACTGATTGTCTGGGTCTTTTGTGAATTCATCGTATGTGAGCATATCTTTTGCATAATAATCACAATAGTCGTTGTACACCCCGATGCATCCTTTCTTGGATTTCTTGAAGTACTCGGTAGTCTCTCCGTGTGCTCCGTTTACCTTGGGGCTCTTCTGAATCATGTACGGTTTCCCGTTCACTTCGATGTAGGTGGCTTTGATCGCGATGTTGAACGTATCCCTTGTGAAAGGATAGTGCACTCCATCGATGTTTACCGCCTGCATCGAATATGATCCCACACCCAATGCAACGTTGTTGGCCGCGAATCCGTGGCTCTCTAAGATGGAATAAATCTCCTCACATCTCTGCAAGGTGATTCCATCCCCATAGATTGCCTTAATGTGCGGGTCCAGAACCTTGTAGCCCTTGGAATTGGCAGTGCCTCCGAAGATATCCCACAGTGCGAATACGGTCTGGGTGACTACCTCGACAGGGTCGCCTGAATCTCCGCGAACCAGCATGCACCCATCATGTGCAAGGATGTCTTCTTTCAGCTTGGGAAGGACTTCCTTCACCATCCTCCAGTAGTCGTAGGAATCGAGCACAATCGAGAAGTTCTGCGTAGGATATATTTCCTTCAGCATCCTTTTCACGAATGTTTCCTCATCCCCGTCGACAGCTGCATTGGAACACATCACTGCGTGCTCGGTGGAAGGAGATCCGGAGATTGATCTACCCAATACGTAATAATACTCGTTCAGGTACCGTGCGGTCTCCACCGTTGCACAAGGCACGAAGGATGTTGCCCATGCTGCTCCCGCTTTCACTGCATCGGAGAACGATTCTTCACCCCTCATATCAAAACAACTCAGGGCGAACTTCGCGGTAGAAGGGTCTTCAACGGTCTTTTCATACCACTTATCCACAATCTGCCTGTACTTGTCTGCCACGGTTGCGACGATGATTCCGTGCCACATCTCACTGGATATCAAGGACTCCAGATACTGGGGGAGCCATGCGAAATCAGGGTGGGTGTTCGTGATGGAGAACATCGGAACACCCATCGGGACATGGATTCCCTCAGGCAAAGCCCTGATCTCGATCGGCAGATAACCGAGTTCGTGGAGCTGTTCGATATTCTTGTAATTCGTGGACTCCAGAGGGCCTAAGGTATTCTCAAAGACAGCCCTGATCTCTGTCATCACCTTGAATCTAGGTCTTCCGAAGAAATTCTCGTTGAACATCTCGATGAGATATTCCTTGATGAATCCCTGCAGTCCGAAGAACACTGCCGTATCCCATCCGGGAATGCGTGAGCTCCTTGGTGTGAAGTAGCTCACGGACTTGGTGATACCTTTCGGTAACATCTGTGCGTGAACTGCTTTGTAATAGTCGCATGCTAACATTGGGTTGTATTTCATTCCTTCTCCTCCTTTATTTTCAAACGGATTACCGTTGGATTGATCGCCACAGTTTCCTCTTGTATCCTCTTCCTAACTATCGAGTTGCTCGTGTACACCTCGGCGTTCAGCTCTCCGCTACGGAGCTGCTTATACAGCTCTCCGTCGGCAAAGGAGTCCTCGACGTGTGTCGCATATATCTTCACCGACTTCGGGCAGTACTCCTCCAGCGCCTTCAGCAGGAACAGCAGGGTGTATCCGTGGGAGATTATGTCGTCCACGATGACCACGTTGCGACCGCACAGCATGTTCCCAGCCATCAGCTTGTATCCTTCGATGTACTGAGTATCCCAGTTCCTCACCTTCGTTCCATAGGTCACGTCCTGCCCCTCAGGGATAATGTCTGCGTATCTGTGCATCGCTCCCGCGTCAGGGAACAGCCAGACAGGCTTGTTGGTATTCGCCGCCAACCAGTTTATTCCTGGCCAGGGCTTGTCTGCCTCACACCTGTCAATCAGCGCAGTGGTCACGTCGGAGTGCGGGTCACGGACGCCCACCTTGTCGAATCCCATACTGTTGATGATTTTGGCGAACGTCTTCAGAGTGAATGCATCCCGCTTCGCTGGGGGTACCCTGTCCATCCTGGCGTTGGGCACGTACGGCATGAACAAGGTCACACCGATTCCGCGACCGATCTCCGCCATCACGCACTGCAAGACGAAGAGTTCCTTCTCCCAGATATCCGCTTCGAACCTCCATTCGATGACCAGCTGTACCCTGTTCTGCTGTCCACATACCTTCCATTGGCTTGGTATCTGTATGCTCGGTGTACCGTCATTGTACCATTTGACGGTGATGTCTGGAACGGGTTCGCATATACCCGCGTTCAGGTTTCTGAATGTCAGCAATTATACTCCTCCTTCTCTTTGACTTCTTTATCCAATACCTCAGGCAATTCATGAGAATCAGTCACCTCGACCAAGCAGGACATCATCACTGCAAGGGCTGCTTCGTGATTTTTGGGAGTAGTTCCCGCACACAAGTCGCTGATAACCCTCACGGTAGTGTAAGGGTGCTCGGAAACTAATTCCAATGCATTAGATACAACGCAGATGTCCGTGCAGAGCCCGACAAGGGTGATAGATTTCATATCTGACGACACATTTATGCAACTATGCAGGAAGGAATCTCTTGCTGCGAAGGACTCCTTCTCTATAATCTTGTAATCTTTCCCCTTGAGCGCCTCGACAATTTCGGGCGCAAGCAACCAGCCCTGAGTATATTTGATACAATGCTCAGGGAGCTTCTCCATCTCAGTCCTGAGGACCTTATGCCAAGATGTGCGCATCCAATCCTCGGCCTTGTGAGTATCAAGGGTCACATAAATCGGGCCGTCCCATTTTCTGATGAGATCTGCCACTTTCGGTACGATTTTCTGTGCTTCAGGGTTTGCAAAAGCTCCGTCGATGAAGTCATTCTGCATATCAACAATAACTAATGCGTGTGTCATATTTTCACCTCAATTTGAAAAAGGTTTGTCCGTGGGAACGGTTCACTCTGCAGGCTCCCGCCATTCGTAGGTCCCGTCCACGGACCCGTCCATGGAATAAGCCTCTCTGGCTTTTATTCCATCGGCGTGTTCGGATTCGCACCTCAGGTAAATAAGCTCGTATTGAGCATAAAACCTGAGGTGGGCATTACACACCGGGCAGTTGTACTCGATGTGCTCTCTGTATATCCCGTTGTGCAGATTCTCCGACCTTTCCGAAAACATTATGTCGGGTGTGATCTTGAATCTGGCATCACATTCAGGACACATTCCATCATACATCATCAACATGACATCTCACCCAGTGCCTCTATGTTCTCTGCCATCTTCTTGGCCCTCTTCTTTAGATATAGCATCAGACCGGTACGATCGATAATGCCCTTCTCAAGGTCAATGAGGTCATTGGGAACCGTAATGACCCTGAAGACTGCGGAATTCTTGGTGTTGCACTCGGTTATGTGCGGACCTGTAGCTAAGGTGATATCATCGATTCCGTTTGCGTTTGCTTCCCTTAACAGAATCTCATCCGCCTCCTCATCAGTCACTTCGGTCAGGTTATTTGCCTTCAGGAAGAGTTCTCTGTTCCTGGTCCTGAGTTCACAAGGGCTGACCCTTAGATAAGCGTACAGCTCCTTGGGGGCGTGCCATTCTGTGTTCAGCGGACGGTAGCACCTCATGCAGATAGACTCGATCAGATTCTTCAGAGGGGAATTCGGCAGGCCGATGAGCATGTGAGGGAGCTGCAGCCTGAACTCATCATCTGATCTCTGCCACCTGACCTTGACGTCCGAGAAATCACGTACATACATGAATCCCTCTACCCTGCCGTCCGTCAGTTCAGTCAGAACTTTCCTGAGGATATTCTCTCCGCGGTATTCGAACTCGTCCACCGTTTCCTCGATATATTCCATACTCCTGGCCTTGGTCTTACCTTTGTTCTTTGCCATTTTCATTCCTCCGTGGGGTGCATGATGACTTCATACTCTGCGGGACTCAGAAGCTTGGTCTTGATACATCCCGCCTTGGTAGGTGCAGACAGATCGAGATACCTCCTGCTGATGACCTTGACATCCTCAGTCTTGTCGGACTCTCCCTCTCTCATCTTTCCCTTTGCAAGCTTCTCCTGATCCTTCTCCTGACAGTATGCGATGAATGATTCCGCCTGTCCCTGAGTCAGCTGGAGGCCCTTCTTGGCCCAGTTGACGAAGTTCATGAATCCGAAGTCTTCGATGATGCGCTTGGTATCCGTGCCGTAGACATCCTCTGTCTTGGTCAGGTTGACATACTGTCCCCTGAAGGTCTTGTCGTCTCCGAGCACGGAATCCTTGAGTGCGGGGAGGAGTGCTTCCCACTTGTTCATCTCCGCTTTTGCCTGAGCAATCTTACCCAGGCAGAATGCGAGATATGCCTCATCATTCTTGAATTTCCAAGTGCAGTTCTCATCTTTCTCATAAAAATGTTCCATTTTCATCTCTCCTTTGGTTGTTTCAAAAAAGTGTTTGTATCATTGCGGTCTCCCGCAGTGAATGTCAGTCGGATACCCATCCCTTGGCCTTCGCGTAGTGCTTCATCTCACTGGGCCTGGCCATGAACGTACCGTCTTCAGTCTCCTTTACAAGACATCCGTATCCTACAGGGTAGTACCTCATGTCGTTAGCCATCTTCTTGAGCAGATTATGAGCTTCGGTCATCAGGTACACGTTGTTGGGTCCAAGGTCGTACTTCGTTAGCCTGGATTCGAATGACCTCATCAGGAAGTCCTTGAGGTCGTGCTGTCCGATAGGGTCTTTCACCTTGCGCATCCTGGTGTACAGTTCCTTGTAGATTCCGTTCACTACATCTCTGTCGCCCCATAAATCAGCGAGTGTGATCTTCGGGGGTTTTGTGAGCTTAATCTGGTCTTGGACGGGCTTGGATACCACCTTTGGGGTTTCTTTCGATTCTGCGGGCTTCTGGGGCTGTTTCTGAGGCTGTGCGGGTGTCTGCACAGGGTCTATCATAAAGGTTCTAGTCCCTATGACAGTCTGATTGCCTGATTTGACCACAGTCTCAGGCTCTGCTGCGGGGGAACGAACCACATTATACGCGGCAAGGCGCAGATTTCCGAACTGCTTGCAGGTCACACGTCCTTCCTTGATCAGCTGTTTCAGAATCCTGTCTGCTCTGCAACGGGGATGGGTCTTTCCATCGATCTTACCGTCCATCACATCTTTGACAGTGAACTCTCCTTTTTTGGCGAGGATTCCCTCCTTGAGATGGTTGTCAATCTCGACGGATGGCTTCTCCTTCTGCTTTTTGGTCTTGGGCTGAGATACGATCTCTTCCTTAACTTCCTGCACAGGCTCCGTAACTGGGGCGGCCTTGGGCTCAGGCGCAGGGACTTCCTTTGCTTCTGCCTTGTTCTCCATCAGTTGAGTCAGCTGAAGGAACTCTTTGGTCGTGAGCTTTCCTACGAAGGTCCATACCGTGGGATTCAGAGTCGGGTGATCCCTGAACAGAATCTCCTCTGCGGGCACTACCTGGAATACTCTCCTAAGTGCTTCCTTCACATTTTTGTCGTATTCAGATGCTTGTTGTTCATTCTTTTCGAAATCAGTTGTCATTTTCATTCCTCGAAAATTCAAAATCGTTCACGAAATAGTTTGAGATCGGTCAGGTGAACCACTCGTATTCGTAGTCCACTACTTCCCAATCAACGTCATAGGTATCATCCGCGTCACGTCCGATGTGTTCATCGACCGAAACCAGAATCTTACCTTCGACCTCCAATACTTTGTCCTCTCCATCCAGAGAGACCCATGCAGTGAAATAATACTCCTCCAGACGGCTGTCTTGGTCGGGTATTCCGACCTCCTGCTCGCCGCGTGTACTCGTATTCTCACTGTGTTTGAGCTCTACCCAGATATCTTCGAGTAATTCATCCCATTGATTATCGGTAAGCATTACCGGGCAGGGTACTCTCCCTTCTCTGAGTATTACTTTCAACACATTCTGTATGTCTTCTTCATCAATCATCGATCTCCCCCTGTTCAAAAATAGGTCTTGGTCAGTTTGGTGAGCATGGTTCTCAGTGCACACCATTCTCCAAGGAGCCTGACGTCTTCATCGGACTTCGGAGAGTCCAGAACATCCTTGTAGCTCTCCAGCTCTTCAAGAAGGTCGAATACCTCTCCGCTCACGATAGACTCTGCGAAACTAAGCTTTGCCGCTTCCATCGCGTCTTCATGAGTGTCATATCCGTCGTCAAAATCCCATGGCTATGAGATGTCATAGTAGAACTGCGCCAGTCTTGTCGCGGTCTGTTCCACCAGATTGATCTCCTTGCTTCCCAATACAACCATCTTCATCTCAGTCTCCCTCATCATTGTTTGCTTCCGTCTCCCATGCGTGGATTTCCTCACCCGTAGGGATGTAGTTCCAATCATAGTCTCTTTTGTGTCCCCAGAATTCCCCGCTTAACTTGAAACGTACCGTGTCAGGTATGACGTAATCCTTGGATGCATGTTCGACTTGACACTCTATGCGGATTACATAGTTGCCTTCTTCCATGAGCGACTCGTCGTTACATTCGAAGATGTCACACCAATCGGGTATCACCTCTTGTTGCCCGTCCAAGTCTGGAAGTCCAGCCATGAGCGGGATTATCCTCGCACCGATGTCTCTGTTCGATAACGTTGTGATATACGCTTCGTTATACCAGATGTCATCCGACAGATGCCTGCAATCATTACGAATCTTATGGATGTCCTCGGCTTTTGCGAACTTCTTGTTAAGAAGCGACTGCACGAATCTCACTACGAGATGCTTGTCGCACATATATTCGCAGATTTCTCCGAACTGTCCCGTGGGATACGAATCCCACTGATTATACTGCCGGATCTTCAATTCGTCGTTCACATACACTCTGAGTGTACCTCTTGTTCCCATTCTTTATTCCTCCTTGCTTTTCTCAAGTTCTTCGATGCGTTTCTCGAGAGCTTCGATTCTCGCATCTGTCTGCCTGACCCATTTCTTTACGATAGGGGCCAGGTTGTTGTTCCATTCAGTCAGTTTCACATCGATCATAGTCTCACCTCGATAAGGTTTAGTGATTGGCCATCACTTTCACATAGTCTCCCTCTATGAAGTCCTCTATCACACCGTTGCGTGGGGAATCGCGCACATACACGTAGCTGATACTGGTCCAGGGAATCACCCTGTACAGGACCCACATCTTATTGTGCTTCTTGTACACCTCGACGTTCGTCGCGAGATATACAGTACACTCGATGTACATCTCACCCGGCTCCACATCGGTCTTACCTCCGACGTGGTATATCGTGCCGCCGCGTTTGTTGATCTCATTCACCCACTTGTAACTGCTCTTCTTGATCTCGTCATTCATTGTCATACCTCTTGTAAAGTTCCGGCCTTTCCCTCTTCACTATCTTGGTGACCTGCGACCTCGTAAGGCGCTTGTCCGCATATTGGGGATTGGTCGTAGTCCACCTGTCCGTGTCGGTGTGGTAGGTCCACTCATAATTATCCCAATCCGCTATGCCCTTCGCATCCCCGTGGTTGTACACGTAGTACGAATACGGCTGAGGCTGTGCCTTCATCAGATAGATCAGATAGTTGCAGAACATCGAATGTATTCCATTGGAACTTATCTTGGCTGATACCATATCGTTCAGGACCTTGAGCGCCCTGAGGCCGCACCAATGTCCGTAGAAGTCTGGTGTGAAGTCCGTTCCGTCGGTTATGTTCACTACGATTCTGTCTCCCATATCAATTCCTCATATTCTCCCAGTCCTTGGACATGTATTCGGCCATCAGTCCCTCCCCGCATAATATCTCGGCTGCTTCCAGATATTTCCTCGCGAATCTGAATCCCAGCTCGGTGGGGTAAAGATACCTCCTTGTATTGGTGGTCACCTCTGATACGAGTCCGTCGCGAATCAACGAATCCACACACCACCTGAATGAAGTAGTGGACCCGATCGTGACATAACCCTGCACGTGTCCGTCTCTTGTTAAATACTCGGGGAACATGACCTTGTACTTGGACATCGGCATTCCGGGGCATCTCACGATCTCCAGCAGGGCTCCGATGTTGTACTTGTCGTACAGATAGTTCCATGCAAATTTGATCGCATCCATACTCACTCCTCCTCATCATGAAGTATCAGCTTCTCAGGCACTGTCGCAGGGTCGATCTTCGCGTAGATATCGCAGTAGGTCGAGTCGAACGCATCCCTCACATGGTCAAGGAACCAAGGCTGGGCCTCGAGGTCATAGTCTACGATATGTTCGTGTGTCTTGTCGTCCCAATGGGAGATCTTCTTACCGCCCATGCGCGAGTGTATCATCAGCACATCAGCACGCCCTGCGTACTTGTTGAACATCTCGTACTCCTCACGCAGGTCATCGGCATAATTACGGATCATGTGCTCGTGCATGCTCAGCCATGACTTGTCGCATTCATATGAGTCGAAGTTCTGGGCCAGTGCGTCCTCGAGCATGTTCGCGACCGTTCTCTCCAGGTCGCGCCATTGGCTCTCCAGCTCCTTCCCGATCTCCGCCTTTATGTTCTCCTCGGGTATAGGCTTCTCATTAATCATCAGCCTGTATCCCCTGAGTCTGGGGACGTTCTCTATTCCGTTGGCTTTCGCCACATCATCCAAGTTCTCAATCTGCATGTATGCGTAGATATCCATACTCATTCCTCCTTTTTCGAATCGGTTTTGTCTTCTGTCCATCTCTCGATGCGTCCGAACAGATCGTTCTGACATTTCTCGCAGAGATAGAATGTCTTAAGGCGTTTGGTCAGCGGGCTGTAGACTTCTGTGAAGTATACGCCGTTAGATGCATCGTCGCATTTGTCACAGCAGAAGCTCATCTCTCACACCTCAGCACGAACTCCTTCGCGTAGCCCTCCCAATACTTGGGATTCTTCACGGTGTACACGATGCGGTGTCTGCGTATCGACTCGATCAACAGACCCATGTCTGTCAGCTCTTCGAGCCATGCCCTCATCTTCGACGCGGGGGAGAGCGTCGCACTCCATCCCATCAGCGTGCACGCTTCGGTCGGGAGCACCGCTTCTCCGTAGTATGTCAGCGCTCCGAGGAGCTGTCTGTCCTCCTCTGTCAGCGGACGGTCCTCAGGCATCTCTGCTCCCTCCGATGGTCACCATCACAGGCGCGATGGTCACGGTGCTGATCTCAGGGAGAGACATGGCATAGAGTCTCGCCGCGCTTATCCTGTCGAAGGTCTCCTCGATGGGCTCCTCGTCAGGCACGGTCGAAGTCACCTTCCACTCCAGGATCTCTCTCATGCGTGTCTCAGCCATCACTCGTCACCGTCCATGAACACGAGGTCTTTCACCGTGTGCTCGCCGGGGGAAACGCTGACATCCATCTCGGTTCCCAGTCCGAACGGCGGGAATCTCAGCTCCTCAAGCTGTTTCAGGGTCACATAGCCCCACTCCCAGATGAGCTGTCCCGGGCTGAACGGGTCGGGAAGTCCGAGCGTCACGTATCCGAAGAACATCCAGTCTCCGTCGGCCTGCTTCTCTCCCTCGGTTATCAGCCATGTGGCGGCCGAGCCTCCGAAATATTTCACAACGACTTTCGCTTCCTTCCCCTCGACCTCCTCTTGGGAGTACAGGGGATACTTTTCGAACGCTTTCTCCAGTTCTTCTGTCATAAGTTTCATGGTTCTCACCTTGTTTCAAATCTGTTTTCAAAAAGGTTTACTCCGAGTCATATCCCGGCGGTCTCTGGTGCATGTGTGTGAAATACGCGACGACAACTCCGTTCAGCTCCAGCTGCATCGAGTTGCCCGCACAGCTCACATCATTGAAAAAGACCGTCAGGTCACTCTCGAACGTCATCTCCCAGCACATCATCGACGGTACGAACGATATGGGCAGTCTTTCGAACCATACAAGCTGCATCGGGTTCTGCATCGCTTTGTCCATGCACTCCCTGAGCTTGTACATGTCGGATATCGTCGCCATCAATCGACCTCCTTCGCTTCATACTCCATGTAGATCCCGTGTTTCTCGTAGAAATCGATTATACTCATCAGCTTCATCCTCGTCACGTTCATCGTGCTCCAGTCCGACCATCTTCCGTTCTCGCGGAGGCGGTATCTCACGTTCAGACGTCTGAGCGGCATTCACTCATCCCCTATGCGCAGTCTCCTGCGTCTCTCCAGAGTGTTGATATATTCGTAGCGGGCCTGTGCGCGGAACTCTACATCCGTGACGGCGTTCCTCAGTGTGATCAGGCTCTCTAGATCATCCTCCAAGGGCATGAACACCGCGGACTTACGGTTCAGCTTCTTCATCGCGAGGTCCAGCTCCCACATCAGTACGCGGGTCATATCGTATATCTTCCACCAGACCTCCCTGTCATACATCGCGGCGATGAACGTGCCTGCCTGGACATTGTCCATCACGGAGTTCCTGAAGCTTCCGAGCATGTCGGCTATCCAGCACTCCAGGCCTTCTTGGTTCTGTCCGTGCTTACGCACCGTGCTGGGCGAGACGAACAATATGTCTGCCCATTCATCCGCTGTATAGTTGATTCCGTATGCCGTGTATACGCGTGCCATATCATCAGGCCTTCTTCGCGCGCTTCGTCTTCGGGGGAACGGCTGAGTTCCTCTTCAGCGGACACTTCTCGGGGAAGTCGCTTGCCTTGTCCTCGACCTCGAGCCATCTGTCCGGGCCTTTCGGGTGATTGCACGCGTACATGACCTCGGGATCTTCGGGATATCCTTCGTCATCGAATCTGTCCGACGGGAAGGTCAGCTTCAGATTCATGGGACACTGCACGCACCTCGGCACGATGAGCTCAAATCCATCGACGGTTATGATTCTCGGTTCAGTTCCCTGAGTCATCCCTGAATTCCTCCATGAGCGACATGAATCTCTCTCCGAACTCATCGTCGAGTCCTATCAGTGTGTGTTCGATGAGCGCGATCGCCTTATCCAAAGCGGAGTTCGCCGAGTCCAATGCTGTCTTGATGTCCTGAGTGAAGGATTCGCAGTAGTATGCTCCATACAGCTTGGTCTTCACTTCCTTCACCATGTCCAGGCTCGTACGGCATGAGTACACCTCGTTCTGAGATAAGACCAGAGCTCTGATCCTCTCAGAGATTTCCTGATTGTGATGATCTTTCATGATATCTTCCTCATTGTGATAATTCGAATAGGTTTCCTGATTGTGATAAACAGGGTGAGAGTTTAGCACAAATGTGTGAAAAAAATTTTGTGCCCTTGGTTCAGCATGCGAGAAGGTCATCAAAATGTTCCGTTCTGAGGGCCATACGCGCGTTTTGAGGCGATTCAAAGGCAAGGTCGATGAGGGATGCGAGCACCTTATGATTAAGACCGAAACAAGGCGCATAATGAATGATACTTTTAGGCGGAAAAATAACATTTTTTGTGTTATAATCTACGCAAAAATGTGCTACTTCGGCTCCTTGTGCAGAAATTTCCGCATAATAACCACTCACATTTTCCTTATTGTGATAAGGATACACTGCCATGTTGATCCGGAAGCCCATTATCTTCTCCCATCTCGACCTTGTATCCTTGTCCAACTCCATCCTTTTTGTACAATCTATGCCTTGCAGCAGTTTCCTGATTGTACTAATGATCTCCATCATAGTCTCATCCTTTTTGGCATTCTTACTCACGATTGTTTTTCCTCCTTGTGATAAATCCCATCCAATTGTATTTTTATGCGTGTAGTAGAGAGTGTAGTAGGTATTTTGCCTAATACATTCTCATGTCTTACTCATGTGTACTCATGTGTACTCATGCTTTACTCATGCTACACTCATACTTCGGTTTGTAGTAAATGAAATTTTCTTAATTCTTATTATATGTAATATACTTACTCATACTCCTATTATATTATATGTTATTCTCAATGTGTACATACATATGGAATAATACATGGGGTTACTACTACAATATTAGGAATTATAGTGTTACTATAGTGAATGTATGAGTATTCATTAGTATCTATATTACGAAAAGTAGTATGACATGTAGTATAATGCTGGAAACTCTGCTACATCACCCCATGACCAAGTGTAAAAATCTTACACAGACTTCTTTTTCCCTACTACAAAGAAATCGGTCCTGAAACCCTTCATCATCCGCCTCCTGATGAGCTCCGCATTGAGCGCAGCGAGTATCCCCGGCGCAGGCTCAGACTCGGTCGTCATGTCCAAGAGATCCATCGCGGTCCTCCTGTTGATTCCGCGGAATAATCTGTATTCGGATCTGCCTGCGCGTGTAGTCCCGTTGTCGTTCAGCACGCGGGATGTGTTGAGATGTACGGTATAAGTGCGGGTTTCAGGCACGAATGTCACGAGAATCGATCCGCTGATATACTCGCCCGATTCCGTAGGGATTCTGGTGAGCTTTTCTGCGAAGTATTCCGTGCCGTATGCCGACTGTCTGTTGTTGGATATGCGCTTGGTCATGATGTATCTCCTCGATGTATGTCTGTCTGTTTGTTCGCCGTCCCCCCGAAACCCGGCTCGCCGGGTCGGGCGGGAAAAAGGCTGAAAAAATTTTTCGATAAAAAAAAGGGGGCTCGCGCCCCCTTAAAAGGTTTTGAAGTCAGCCCGCGACTCACTCGCAAGTGTAGACGTGAGTCATCATGAGCTGAATCTTGTTCACGTTCATCGTGGTGTATTCGAGAAGCTCGTTGCTGATGTCAGCCACGATGGACTTGACTTGGTAGTCGTTGAGGTCGTCGTCCTCGGAGATGAGCACACGCTCGGATGCGAGGTAGGTAATCGGGTTGGACAGCCCGCGGTCGTTCAGAATGGCGTTCACGTCGGCGAGGGCGTGCATGATGTCCCTATCGATGGACTCGATGTGTGCGTTCTTCATCTCCGCGCTCATGTTCTTTGCGTCCGAGTTCAGACGGATTTGAGTGATGAGTTCGAGGGTGGCGTCGCCCTTGGCAGACATCTTCACGCGTGCGCCGAGCTTTGCGTAGTTGAAGTAGCGGTTCTCGGTCAGCACGATGTTCCTCGCTTCGGCGGGCAGATTGCGTCCGTACAGACTCTTCACGTTGTAGAGCTTGTCCGTGAACCAGACGGTGGCGCGGTCGCCGTGCATCTTGCCGTTGTCATCCACATACGCACAGACCTCGTGTCCGTTGGCGATGTAGGCGTTCATAAGTTCAGTGCTGGTTCTGGTCTTTGCGACCAGCTGTGCGAAATCCTTGACGGATACGTTAGTCATTTTAATCACCTTTGCGATTAGTTGTTCAAAAAAGTTTGTCGGTGTTGTTGATTGTCCGAAAACAATTGGCTGAATGCAATACAATCCAGCGTATGCACGCTGGCTATCCGTAGGTGGGCGCACACCGTAAAACGTAGCACGCACACCAAAAACTATCGTGTGTTTATAAACCCCCGTTGAAAAAATCGCCGTGGTTAAGTTGTGTTGTGTGTTTCATCTATACGCACGTTGGGTAACGTGAGCATATCCACTACACAACACAACATAACCATTGTCCAAAGGACAGATGAGGGTTAGATTTGTAGGTATATATACCTAACCATGAGGGTATTTCGGACTCCGCCCGATCTGGGTGAGCCGTTCCCCCGCAGGGGGACTATATGCTGAAAATATAGCTGATGATTTTACCCAACTATATACCTAGTATAATATACCTCCACAGCATATCTATCATTACCATGACAAGATTCAGACTCACCTGCACAAGCCACTATATGCCCGACCTCCGCAACTATGTCCGCCGTATCGAGGAGGCGAAGATACCTGATCTCACACTGGAGTACGAAGATTGGCTTGACGATGACTGGGGCCTTCCGGATGTGTATGTGGATATCGGGACCCTTGACGCCCTGCTGAAGCTCAGAGACACCTTCGGCTTCAACGTGATCCTCCTCGATGATAATATCCTCGAGATCTACAACGACTGGAGGGAGTGATCGCGGTGAAATTCGACCTCACCACCACCCTCGCGTACCAAGGCTACTCCTCCATACAGGACTACATCCCTATTATTGAGGCGGCCGAGATCCCCGGCGTGACCGTTACCCTCTTCGAAAATATGAGCAATTTCGGGCATCCGTATTATACGGCAGAGGCGGAGATCGAGTCAGCTGAGGGCATAATGCAGATAGCGCGTCTCCTCGATAAGGAGGTGGCGCTCTATGTTGAGAACGGCGTCGATACGCTCGAGATAATCGACTCGGTATGGGACTGACCTTCTCCCCACGGACGCTTAGCTCACATACCCGTTAACTATATATCTCACAATCTCTTATCCCAATATGCAGCCCTGCAAGGTTATTCCTCCTTAATCGGCGCAGCCCGGCCGGAACCCCGAGTTTCTTGTGTGTTTTCTTGGATCCCAATCCGGCCGGGTAAATTCTCCCACCTACCCATTCTCCTATATATCTACACGCCTATCACCCATCATGAAGCAGATCACCTACACCATCGAGAAGCACATCGCAGACCTGTCCACCTCGCCCAAGAACGGATGGACCAGGCAGGTGAACCGTATCTCATGGAACAACCGCCCCTCGAAGTTCGACATCCGCGAGTGGTCTCCCGACGGAAAACGCATGGGGAAGGGGATCACTCTGTCCGATGATGAGGCGAAAAAGCTGGTCGAGGCCATATCCCTTATAAACTTCGACCAAGATAACACCGCATGAACAATTCCATTCAGAAAATCGAAGAGGGGGAGTGCGAATCTCCCGAGAAGACCAACCAGGGCGGAATTCCTAACGGCAACGGAGACGAGATTAATCGCGAGGAGAATAATAACGGCCTCGGGGAGCTCGACCCTTCGACCAAGGCAGCGAATCCCACAGTAGGGGCAGTACCCGCGATCAAGTCCAAATCCCTGTCCGAGGAGTCCATCTCTGCGCTCCGTAAGGCCAAGATGGTCATCAGTATCGGGCTCGGCACCCCCTGCGAGAAGGTCACCCATGAGGATGAGTGCTGCGAGGAGCCCCCTATCACATCGGACACCTATCATGCACCGGATACTCCCGTCAAGACCAAGGGAGGCGAGTCCACGGTCACCCCCCCCACCGAGCACCCTAAACCCGTGAACAAGTGCGGGGACGGATGCGACGGCACAGCCGTGAAGCCCGAGAAGGACGAGGAAGATGACTCCGTCGTAAAAGGAGAAGAGCACATTCCTACTTGGGAGGAAATCAGAAAAGGAGCTCAGAAGCGTCCCGGGGCCAATGGCGGTGTGTCACCCAGCGGTAAGAAGCTCTCTCCCGCAGAGGAGCGTGCTGAGGCCGATGCCAAGTCCAAGAAGGCCCAGGAAAAGAAGTTTGAAGACCAGAAAGCGTCCGAGTTCGGCGACGTGACCGGCAATTATGCTCACACAAAGCAGATCGTCGACCGTCTCAAGGCACGTTACGGCGGGAAGACCACGAAGGGCGAGGAGCACATCCCCACCTGGGATGAGATCAGGAAGGCACAGACGCAGATGCAATTGGGCGCAGATTTCGAGGGGATCAAGGCCGCCAAAGAGAGCAGGGACAATTTCCGGAATGACCTTCAGAGTGTCAGGGACGGGATCGACTCGCTGCCCTTCGACCAGAGGCCGGACTTCCAGCCCTCCGAGGATATCCGTCAGCAGTGGGTGAATAATGCCCAGTCCAACCTGGACTCCAAGCTTGCGGAGGGTGCTGCCGATCCGGCAGCCCTTAAGAATATGAGGCTTAAACTGCAAGCCATGCTCAACAGGCAGTGAGTGCCATGCAGTCTGACGAGAAGTACTCCCAATATTGGAAGAACAATATCAAGTCGGATGAATCGGGCAAGTTCACCGACCCGGACCTCGAGTCCGGATACCAGACATATGCTACCACCAGGGACCAGATCAACGAGGCGAAGAGTCCCAACAAGCTCAAGGCACTGAATGAGACCATCTACCAGGATTATAATCCGCGGGCCAACCCGGATTATAAGCCCCCTGAGCCGGACGATGTCGCGGGAGACCCTGTCAAGACACAAGGTAAGTCCATCGACCCACACCTCAGTCGCGGCGGGATCGAACAGAACGACCAGATGGCGTCGCTCCTGTGGATGAAGAGGCTCCTGAGTACGGACGATCTGTCTGCCAAGGCCAAATCAGGCCGTACCACACCTTACTGGAAAGCGGTGCTTGACAAGTATGGCGAGAGGTACGACTCCGAGCTGGGAGCTATGGATGACCCGAAGGCGTTCTGGACCCCGGAGAGAATCAAGAGTATGGACGAGTTGAACATCGGTGAGGATATACCAGACGTCATTAGACAGGATGACGGCCTGGACTTCTACAGCGAGAAAAACATAGATAGTCTTGCAGGGGCACTTGGCCTCCGCCCCTCACTATTACGCAAATACCTTGTAAATGCCCGTGATAAAAGTAAGTTGGGAATACCTCTCTATGAAGGGTATATAAATGAGCCCATATCTCCTTTTGCCCCGTGGTCGGTGGATACGAAGGGTGTACCTCTGAATTCAGAATGGTACAATCTATTGGCGAATGCTGCTAAAAATGCGACAGGGCGCAAAAATGCCTTTCTCGAAGCGGCTATACAAATGTATCCTGATAAAAATAACTTGTATCTTCTGAGATTAGCACGTTGGTTAAGGAACAATTCACTTGATGAGAATGGTAAGTACCGTGTTCAGGCGCCCTATGTTCCCAGCGAAACCCCTGCCCCGAAGCCTAAGACACTCCGCGCTAAGGCCAAAAAAGAGGAAGGTTCTCCCGCGCCCGAGGCGACTCCTGAAAATGGCGATAAGCCGAGCGAGGAGGAGAAGCCCAAGGAGGCGTCCAAAGAGAAGCCAAAGAGGATCGAGAACAGGGGCGTAAGGGCCGCCAGGAAACTGGCACGGAAATACGGTGTGATCAAGGCGGATGAACGCCGTATCCCCACTTGGGAGGAGATTCGGAAGATGGCGGAGGACCCCTCGGAGTCCTACAAAAACACGGCGAAAGAGTCCGAAGCCAACGGAAAAGTACTATATCCCGATAAAGATAACGAGATAGGTGAATCCCAATGATCGCAGAAATCGTATCAGGTCTGTTCGCGGGCATCGCGGTGACCGCTATCGCGGCGTGCGTGTTCCTCTTCTATGCCAAACGCAGGGGCTGGGCCGAGCTCCGTATCGAGCCCCGCACTGAGGTCGACCTCAGCACCCATGTGCTCGTCGAGTCCCTCCTCGAGGATATCGATGAGGTCAATACCAAGATGAAGTATGTGGACGATATAAACTCCAGGCTGACCGCGCTGGAGGATAAGCTCGCCCCATATCTCGGTAAAAAGGACGATTAAACATTTTCCATCCTTCCATAACTATATATCTATAGACCTCATCTCCCTATTTGAGGTATATAGTTATGGAAGTGAAACTTATAGCCCACACCACCAACCCAGCAGATACCGTTGCCGTCGCAGGCAAGGGTTGTTATTCTCCGATGCCCGCAAGCGACATCGTGCTTGACCCCAAGGATGTCGACCACACCCTTGAGGTCATCCACCCATCCTGCTACGAGCACGCCGTGTTCACGTTCAGCATCTCCGGGATCAGCCGTGTCACCAGCCACCAGCTGGTCAGGCACAGGATGGCCAGTTACAGCCAGCAGAGCCAGAGGTACGTCAAGCCTCTCTGTGGTGAAAGCCCGCTCGAGCAGTCTGAATATACTCCTCTGTTCCAATGTGTTATTCCTGAAAGTATTAAGAATACCAAATATTACGAGAATAAGAGAGTAGCCAAAGTTATGTGGATACTTAACGGCTTATACAGAACACTTCTTGAGGAGGGTGTTCCCGAGGAGGATGCACGTTATCTTATTCCCCAGGGTGTTACGACCTCTATTGTAGTGACCATGAACGCCCGTGAGCTCCAGCACTTCTGCGGACTCCGCAGGTGCACCAGGGCGCAGTGGGAGATCAGGGAGGTCGCTGACAAGATGGCACAGGCAGCTGAGGAGGCATGCCCCGAGCTGTTCAGGCACTTCAGCCTCGGACCCCAGTGCGAGCAGCTGGGCTACTGCCCCGAGCACAAGGGCTGCGGGAGGAGAGCGCCCCTTGATACCCCATTAAAGTATGAAAAGGGAACCATTATCATGCCTGAATATACCCCCGAGCAGATCAAGGAGATAGCAAAGAAGGTCAGAGTTGCTATGGAGCGCTGCGACGCGATACCCATAGTCGCGTTACCGACTGATACGACTTCGACATATGTTCCCGGACGGATTGCGGGGGAAATGTTCAACGAATGGACAAATCACAACACCATACCTATTGCGACCAAAGAGGACCTGGCCCGGCAGAAGGAGAGAGCGGAGGACGCGGTCGCTGTGGCGAAATCCGTGGTCGAGAAGCCTGACATGCCCTGCTGCCCCAGATGCGGGAGCTGGCTCGTCATAGAAGATGATCCGTTAGTGATTGGGAGAGATCCTATATCATGTAAGGTTGGATGCCCTCAGTGCAAGGTGTGGTGCGGATCCATCACAAAGGAGGATGCGCTGAATATGTTCATGGGATACTGGGGGAAGGACGAATGATCAGCGTCCTTGATCTGATTATAATCGTCTGTCTTTGGGGGATTGCGTACATCAATCTGAACATAGCGGAAATCGGTGAATGACCTGGAAAAGGGTACTGTAAAAATATGGAATAAGAGGATGAAGGAATGACTAATACTACACTCAATTTAGGAAGAGATTATGTGACCTTCAATTATGGTGGGGGTCAGTTTCAGTTGCAGAGCAACACAGGGAGGGATTTCAAGCAGATCTCTCTCGAGGAACTCGACATCATGATAACATGGCTCATCGGAGTTCGTCAGAATATGGAAAAGACTCAGAAGGAGGTGAAAACACAATGAACAGAGATGAATGGGACCAGAACGAAGACAAAATGTATGCGGGAAAGAAGACTCACTATTCAAATAAGTTCTACAAAGCCGCGTTGGTGATCACTGGAGTAGGGAACACATCCTTGGGTGGATACTGTGGGTGCGGAACTGATGCGGAATGGGGCATTATCTACCACCTATTAAATGCGATAGACGGCAGGGTCAAGGAGCCGGATGAGTGCATAAGGCAATATATGACCGAGGGTAGCGGCCCCATGTATTGGGGAGAGGATCAGCGCAGCCCATACAATGGATGGGGCTTCCCTCACGAACCGATTCCCGAGTTCCTGGCCAAGACTCTTGATTCCATGGGCCTCACCGAGCATGGCACTACCGTGGTATGGCCTTGGCTCACAAGGAAGGGGACAGTATTCCTCGACGCAATGGAGGTGTGTATCACCGAGTACTGTAAAGTGAACGGGTTGGACGAGGACGAGATGCGTCAGGGCCCTTTCGGATATTCGGTGTTCGATGTAAGTGAGATGTGGCTGGAGGACGACACGTATGTACCGGACTGGGCCAATGCTCTTGAACAGCACACCGTGGTCAATAGCAACATTGGGATGGATGTGGCCTACAGGCTGTTCACTGGGAGCAAATATACTCTGTGCGACTCGTTCGAGAGTGAGGAATACAAGGCTACTGTGGAGAAAATGTACCGGGAGTTCCTCGAGCGGATTGGCGAGAAAGTGCCTGATGCGCCAGTGCCAAGGGAAAATAAGGATATGACCAAGAAGAAAAAGAAGAAGACACGTAACCAAGCCGGCTATAATTACAGAGGAGGAGGATATCAATGAGCATGTTCCATAAGAAGAAGCCATCAGACTGTTTCCCGGAACTTGCCCTTGCGGCTAAACCTAAGGAGAGGACTCTTCCATACCCCGTGGATAAGCCCCACTCTTGTAAGCATTGCGAGAATGTGTATTATGGAGCCAATGTGTACTGTAAGGTCAACAATAAGGTTGTTCGCGAATATGGTGCTCCGCCAAATTGGCGTACCTGGGATAGATGCGATAGGTATAGTCCCTAGCATGTCTGTCAGACCTGTAAATACTACTCCCCTGTAATCGGTATATTGATGGATGAGGAGTTTGAAGATGTGCAGGCTGGCTGTACAAAAGGCAGTACAATGGGATCAGGTTGCTGGGAGGCGAAGGAATGACCCATCTGATTAAATGTGATGGTTGCGGAAGGATTGAGGATTGCCGTATGTTAGGTTGGATCAAATGCGACCTGAGCCTAGTGAACATGGGTGATCGCAACAGTGTAATGGACTTGTGCCCAGACTGCTGGGCAACTGTAAAGCAAGCACTCATAGCGAAAATGGAGAAGAAAGTATGACCTTCATTATCGGTAAGACCTATCGTGATGCCATAGGCCGTAAATGGAAGATAATCAAGTGGAGAAAAGTAGGCGATGGCTATACCGTGTTCATAGTCAGACATAGGTTCAGAACCGAGATTGCTGTATAGGATTCATCTGACATGGCCACCATCCTACTCGATTACGGATTCAGTACAATATGGGCTTTCAGATGAAGATGCTGGATAAAGGAGGAAGATTGAATGATTTGGGTACATTGGGATGAGTACGACGACTACGAATGTTGGGGAGAGACCCAACGTTGCGATAGTTGGGAAGAAGCAGTTGAATATATGAAAAGACAAGGCAAAAAGAAGTATGAGATTGAGGTGGAAGAATGAGTGAATATCTGCAAGTGACCAGAGGACAGTTAGATGACTTCATCAACGCCTATTTTAAAGAACATCTCAACCTGTCCGATGGGTTCCTCTCCAACTACGTGCTCTTGGATTTCGAGGCCAAGTATAGCTGGGAGTCTGATGAAGAGTGGGAGAGCATATGCTGCCACATAGAATACGATGAAAGTAGAGATGTGTGGGTATGGGATTGGGATTGGGATGAGGGCCAACAGGACATAAGAATCTATGGCATCATGGATTTGTCTCAAGTCACCGTACCCAATAACGCTCAAGAGTTCAAGAGGTATGTGGAGAGTGAGTGAATGAGGTATCAGCGTAAGATCAACTATGTCGACGCGATTCAATTCACGGGGGATAATTGGAAGCAGTTAGAGGAATTCGTAGGCGAAGAAAATATAAACGGGTATATGGAGGATATCCATTCAAAAGAGGTGAAGAGATATTCCATCAAGACCCCAAACGGAAGTGGGGGAGTGAGTCGTGGAGATTGGGTATGTCGTGACGTAAAAGGCGGGGTTTATCCGTGTACCGATGAGGTATTCAGGGCGACGTACTATGTCGATGAAATCCCTCTCGAAGTGTTGGAGAAGATGGTTCCTGATGATGTGAAGGCGATGTGGAAGGAGGAGAAAGAATGAATTTCAATTACTGTCCGAACTGCGGACACGCACTCATTCATACTGCCCTTACCTCTAACCCACCCATACTTGTTGTCGAGTGCAGCAGGTGCGGATGGATGATGAGAGAGGGCAGGGCGCCATCTTGGAATACAGTATCTGATTCAACAGATGATACGCGGATCAATTGGCAACCTCAGGAAATTACAACCGGAGTAGAGTATGATTTAATACTTAGAGTGCCACCTGAACATAAAGAGGAGAGAGAATGAATGGATTAAAACCATGTCCATTCTGCAATGCGGATGTTGAATTATCCGTAAGAAACAGTATACAAGGGGATAATGAGTATATGATATGGTGTACGGGTTGCGTAATGAGATTTTCCAAGTCCGAATGGGCCAATGGCTATGATAAATCCAAAGTCATTGAGGATTGGAACAGGAGAGCGTACGAGAATGACTAAATTATCGATATGGGATATTCTCTTACTGAATGGAGACATCAGCGTATGGGATTGGGTAGTGTACAGCATTGTGGCACCCATTGCCATTGTTTGCGCAATATTCATAATCTTCACGATAATCCTGGCTTGGCCCCCGGATATCAAAGGGTGGCTCAAGTCTAAATTCAAAAGAGGTAAGCACAATGACTGACTGCAGGACATGCAAATACCGTGAGCTCTGCGAGAAACACCCGCAGAACCCATGTTTGATAGATGATGAGGAAGAGGAGGAGGAAGACTAATGGCAAACAATAGAATGTATCTGAAATGCAACGGATGCGGCAAGGCGATATTCCTCGGCAAACACTTCGGAGGGCCGTGGTATATATCGAAGGACAAGGACGAGATTGACAGCTTCTTCCGCAGACACTATGGTCACGCGGATGATCTGTGTATGCACGGCAATGATTTCTCCTTGGTGTACGAGAATACCGATGAATTCGAAATCGAGTACATCAACGAGATCCCTGATTACGTGAAAGAGGAAATCAGAGCCTGGAAAAAAGAGTGACATTAGGAGTTGAGAATATGAAAATGGTAACTGGAAACTACGGAACAGCAAAGATTTTTACCGACATGGTAGAAGATGCAGCACTTGAGCAGGTGCAGACCCTTATGGACTGCGAATTCATCGACGGACAGCAGGTCCGCATGATGCCCGACATCCACGCGGGCGCGGGATGCACCGTCGGAACTACGATTAAGCTTACCCATAAAGCGGTGTGCCCTAATCTGGTAGGTGTGGATATCGGGTGCGGAATGCTCGCCACTAATATCGGACCTAAATGCATGGACCTCCCCGAGCTGGACAAGATCGTCCACGAACAGGTACCTGCGGGATTCAGTATCCGCGCCAAACCTCTGAGCGCAGCGTACGAACTGGATTGGGATTATATCGCGCCCATCGACAAAGAGAAAGCATTACGCTCTCTCGGAACATTGGGCGGGGGCAACCACTTCATCGAGCTTGACCGCTGTGTCGGGAAAGATGAGTACAGCCTCGTGATCCACTCCGGATCCAGGCACCTTGGACTGGAAATCGCCAATTACTACCAGAAGAGGGCAATCGAGCAATGTAAGAGCAATGTAGATACAGAGTTCCTCAGGAAAAAGATTATCGAGGAATACAAAGCAACCGGGAGGGAGAAGGAGATCGGCGCAGCGTTAGCGAGGATAATCCCTAAGAAATCCCAACTTGCGGATGAGCTCTGCTACGTTACGGACGACTTATATGACGAGTATATCCACGATATGAGGCTGGCACAGAAGTATGCTGCACAGAACAGGCGCGCGATGCGTGACGCGATTCTCGATAAGCCCAAGTGGACGCCTTGGGAGGAAATCGACTCCATTCATAACTTCATCAACATGAGTGATATGATCCTGCGCAAGGGCGCTACGTCCGCCAATTACGGAGAGAAACTCCTGATCCCGATCAATATGCGTGACGGTACATTAGTGTGCAAAGGTCGCGGAAATCCTGACTGGAACTGTTCTGCTCCGCATGGCGCAGGAAGGCTCATCGGGCGTAAACAGGCTCTTAAGCAATTGTCCATGGACGAGTACAAGAAGACTATGGAGGGAATTTATACCACCTCTGTATCCACAGCCACATTGGATGAAGCGCCTATGGCATACAAGCCCATTGAGAATATCTTGGACAATATCGACCCTACCGCAGAGGTCATCAGTATCCTGAAACCCGTATACAACTTCAAGTCCTCCGATAGCCCGGACGACCAGAAAAAGAATAGGAGGGTGAGTGAATGAGTTACTATACTGAATTCGTACTGGAATGTGATAAACTAACTTGTGACAGGTTGATAAGCTATTGGAAGAAGACATCTTGGGATGATGCAGAGTTGCAGAGGCCGGACCTCGTATGGATGCATGAGCAGTCTGCCCAGTTCGATGATACCCAATATCTGATGTATTTCTCTATCAACCATGCACCATATGTGAATGAGATTGTAGACTTCCTCACAGATACTATCGGAGTGGATTACAAGCGTTTCTTGATCAGGTCCAAGGGCGAGTGTGAGGACGTATGGACTCGTGAAGGAGGTTTTGCAGAAGATATCGACCATATTGTCGAGTCGGTGTATGATGACTCTGTCACAGAGACACACCGTAAAGCGCAGGACGGATACAAGGTCTACGAATACTGTGATATTGCGGTTGATCCAGCATATTGGGTAGAAATCAGTATAGACTACACCAAGGATGAGATGCCTGAATCTCGTACGCCCGAGCTGGATATATTAATCGAGATTAGGGAGGCACTGTCCGAGATTAGCGACAGTCTGGCAAGGATTGCAAACAAGTTAGAGGAGGAAGATTGATGTATTCAGATGACAGCACACCGAGGCCCAAGAGGCAGACCAAGGAATCCGCGGGGTATGACTTCTATATGCCCTATGATCTTGATATGGAACCGGGAAAGTGGTATACGATTGATACACAGATTGCGCTGAACGGTAGGGAGAAGCCTTACCTGGACTGCGTGATGCTGGCTGGACAGCCCGAGAACATCAGGATCTTCCCCAGACAGTGGTATATCCAGCTTATGCCCAGGTCCTCGCTTGGGTATAAGTACGGATTCAGACTGGCGAATACTGTCGGTGTCATCGATAAAGATTACATAGACCACCACATCAGTGCCAAGGTCATGGTAGATGTTCCTCTGTCCTTGAAGAAAGGCGAGAGATTCATGCAGGGTGTGTTCATCCCTGCTTGTTATGACCTCTTCGAGGAAGAGCCGACCGCGACCCGTGACGGCGGACACGGATCCACAGGGAGAGTCTGACATGGATGGGACTCTCTATCTGATGGAGCTGGCAGAGAGTAAACTCAAAATGGCCTTGGAGGACTTGGCGGTCCTCAAGGCCGATCCAGACGAGTCCGTGGCATTTGCATTGACAAAAATATGGAAAGATATTGAACGTTGCCGTAAGAATTTACACGCAGTAACTAAGACTGTAGCAGAGATGAAAGGTGAAAGATATGACGATGGTGAACTCGAGCAAAGCTCGCAAAGAAGCAGAAAGAGCAGGTGAGATGGAGAAGAAGATTTACGACGCGGTGGACTCGTTGCTGGAATGCATTTCCGAATATATCGAGCATCGTGTCGAGGACCTGACCCCTTGTGATACTGCGTCGGAGATGACTTGGAGGAAAGCAGCTTGGCACACTTGCGTTAGGCTCGATAACACCCTTACCGCGGCTATTGAGATGATCAGGTCCGCGGAGGGCCTCCACGACCCGACGTTGCTCGAGTCCGCCAAAGAGGACCTGAAGGCGTTCGAGGACATATTGGGGACGAACTGATTATATACCTAATAGGTATATAGTTACATGAGGTATATCATGAAAATCAATGCCAACAGCCTAAAACAAGCTCTATCAGTGATACTTACACAGAGGATTACCGACGTTACAGTAGAGTGTCTGGAGCATGGGTGGAAGCTGAGAGCCGTCGATCCCAGTCACGTGGCTTTTGTCACGGCAGACCTTGGCGAGGGCTGTTTTACGGACTACACAGAGCTGGAGAACTTCACGGTGGACCCCGAGAAACTCGCCAAAGCCATCAAGTATCTGGGTTCTGAGATAGAGTTCAGCCTTGACGGTGGGATGATCGTCATGTCCGGGAACGGCATAACCTCCAGACTCAGCCTTCTCGCGCCTATCGAGGCCGAGAACAGAGTCAGGGAGTTGGAGTTCCCAGCAACGGTCATCCTGGAGTCTACAAGGTTCAAACAGATCCTGCGTATTCTGGATGACCTGGCAAGCCTCAATATCGAGGTTACAGAGGAGGGTCTCGCAGTCGACGGCTACAAGGAGGATGGGACCGGCAGCAAGCTCGAGCTTGGGGCAGAGGAGTGTATCGCCATTGCGGGCCATGGCAGGGCAGAGTACCCTATCTCCATTCTCAGAACGCTGAACTCCGTCATGCCCGATAAGGTAGAGCTTGAGATCAGCATGGGAGACGATTTCCCATGCAAGTTCCAGTACACAGCAGACGGTACGGTATGTACCCTGATGTGTGCCCCCTGGATACAGGAGCAGTAATATCATGGACAATCAGAGAAAACGCGGTAGGTTGATGATATGGTGCGAACATTGCACCGACGACAAGGGGAAGAATTTCTTCTTCTATAGTACAGACGACAATTTCAACAATCATTGCCCGAAATGCAAGAAAATGCTCACCAGGCGTAAATGCGTCAGGTGCGGGTATGAATGGGCCCCCAGGAACAAGTCTGCTCTCGCAGCAGTCTGTCCCAAATGCTCCAGCCCTTACTGGTGCAGAGAGAGGCTGACCAACAAGGAGGAGAAACAATGACAGATATCAACTTTAGGGTACGCGGATACCCTATGAAAGAGGGGGAGGAATTCCTCAGAGAGAATTTCAGAACGGAGAGCGAGGCGACGACCTTTTTCGAAGCTCTGCAGTCGGAGGAGGACAACATTGTCACTGCCACCCCGTACCCCTCGATAGTGCTGGCTCTTGAGGAGTTTTATAACGGCGAGTGGACTGTGAAGTGTAAGAGGCTAGTGAGAAAATGACCGATGAGATTGATCGCGCCATGAAGGAGGGGTACGTCCCTCATGCAGGCATGATCCTCCTCAAATGCCCCAAGTGCGGTAATGGCACCTTCAGGAGTTACCCACAGGGCGTTGACCCCAACGCAAAGATTTGGGTGTACGAGATCTCCTGTACCAAGTGCCGCCAGGGGCTCGGACTGCCTATGGAGAGATGATGACCGAAGTTATACTGCTCGGACTCTATCTGACAGCGATAGCGGTCTCGATGTACATGAGTGTGGAAGGATGATTGACGCAATCGTTATGCCTATTCTTAAGTGTATACTCTCACTATTCCTCTGGGTATTCCTTGGAGGTGCGATAGGCCTCGGGGTACACTATTTACATGGGGTGGATGAGTTAGACTTCAGGGCTTCAACGTTACATCTGATGGACCTAGAAGATTGGGGTTGGGTGACATCTTTGATAGCGATAATCGGTATGTTCACAATCTTTGGGATTATACTTAATCTGAAGCTATAGGGATTAGTTCAGTGATTATATCGGTTGATACAATGATAGATACAATAGGCTTGATCATCCTGCTGACGGCCCTCGCACACATAGTAGAGGACTTCCACCTGCAGGGTAAGATGGCAGATATGAAACAGAAGAGCTGGTGGGCAGAACAGTGGGCGAAACACAATGGTACTGCACCGAAACTCCCCCCGAAGTATAGGTATGATTACGTAATCGTGCTTATCCTGCACGGGATGGAGTGGAGTATCTGCGTGTCACTGCCCGCCCTGGCCCTGGGTGACATCTCTCTACCGCTGGCAGCGACCCTGGCAGTCGTTGTGATAATGGGCCTAATCCACGCACTGATAGATGATTTGAAGGCAAACCGCCTGGTAATCAATCTGTGGACAGACCAACTATTACATATGATCCAGTTGATACTGTTACTATCGGTGCTGTTATGGTAAGTTACAAACTGCTCACTGATTGCGGTACCCTTGAACTGCCCTCGGAACATTGTTACTATTGTTTCAGCGAGTTGCAGTTCGTAAGGTGTACGAGGTGCCCCGTGGCCGAGCAGATCGAGTCTGCGGCCAAGGTCGTAGTAAACCGTTTTGATAAATTAATTAATGAGGAGGAAGAAGAATGAACTTCGGAGATGCGATGGCTTTTCTCAAGGCCGGAAAGAAAGTGACCCGCCTTGGGTGGAATGGTAAAGGAATGTATGTCTATCTGGTCGAGGGGCGCAGAATCCCCGTGGATCAATGGGTTGACCGCACCGGAGCACAAGCTGCGACCCCCAGAGAGATTGAACAAGGGTATGTGGAGATCCTTCCCCACATCGATATGTACACCACCAATTCATCCGACCGTCGGGCCAGGCTCTGTGGGTGGCTCGCCAGCCAGACTGACATGATTTCCGATGACTGGGTGATTGTGGAATGAGGGATGAGTTCAAGTCCGAGGCCAAATTCGAGATACTGGAGCACTATGCGACTCTCTCTACCGATGCCCGCGGATGGACTTTGGAGTTTAATAAGGTCAGCTGGGAGGGGAAAACGCCCGTGTATGAGATCAGGCGGTGGGGGCCGGACCATAAAATCATAGGAAAAGGGACCACACTGTATGATAATGAGCTCAAAGCCCTTGCAGATGTACTCAAAAGCCAGCTAGATGAGCATGTTTAAATAACAAAATCCCAATTTTATAATTGGCGCAGGCATTGCGTATACCTCATTCCCGTGAGAACGGGGTCATGGCATGGTTCTCACGGGAAACCCGTTACATATGTAACGATTTTTATAAGAGAATTTCAATAATTATCTTGATGACTGACCCTTGGTTCACAGAAATCCAACTGCAAAAGGTGTACAAGATGTCACCTGGAGAGGCATATTGCACCAGATGTCTTGCAGAAGGGTATAATCTGACCCAGATTTGTGAAATTTCGGGACAGTCTTATAGCACAATCCGCACTTTGGCGGTGCGGGGACGTGATAAAATGAAGAAAAATGCTAAAACCGTACAGTTTGTATTGTTAAAAGGCAATAGAGACATCGAGGGAGTCATGGTCAAGCAGAACGCCATCAACGTTCTGGCGAGATTTTATGGCAAAGTGTATAAATCGAAGGTATTCGTAGGTGACCATACCATCGTGATTGCCGATGTACTGGCAGAAATCCCCGGTGACCCTCAGTGGATGAACCAGAATGTATTCAGAAAAGCGGACATTTATGGTACAACCAACGATAAAGAAGCTGAAGAGCGTGCAGATAAGCTTTATAAGGCATATTTGGACCTCGATAAGGGGGGAGACCATCTCGGTGTGGCCGTTCTCAGGTACATGCTGGATGCAATGATGATCAAATACGACGTAGTGGAGTGGTAAAATGGCTAGAAGGAAGACAGATATCGAGAATTATGCGGAAACTCAGGACGAAACTCCCGAAATTTCCGAGAAAACCGAACAGATTGAGGAAAAAGAGGATAAATCCATGATTACCGAGATGGATTGGAACATTTCCAATGACCCTTTCCTCACAGATGAGCAGAAAGACGTACTTTTCAACTATGAATTCAAGAAAAGGGTTACCCAGATCCAAGTTATGCGTCCTCCTGCACCATTTGAGGGCCCCATCACCGGTAAAGCAACCCTTTTCCAGCTGAAAAACGGAACAAGCTGGGTCATCTTGGCCAATGGAGCAGGAATCAAGATTGCTTGGGAGTATTACAAGGCACACATCAGGGGCGGAACCCCCGAGAATTTCCTTGCACGCCTTAAAGAGGCGCTTGGACAAGACAAAGTCCGCACCATTCCCATTGAAATCATGGTTGCGGAGCCTTGAGCAACTCTTTTATCCTAGATATGCATCCTAGGCTTGCCATTTGATTGACTCTATTGGTTGGTTGGGATGCCACCCCTGGCGGAGGGTTAAATCCGCTACATTTTATATCCATTATGCCATGTCAACACGATAAATATGGCTGATGCCTCTCCACCAACAGATAACTCTCCAGCACTTGATGAGGTTCAGGAATCCACAGATGCTATTATAAAAGCTGAAAAAGCGTCAGTCTTAGATGAAACATCTGAAAAAGATAAAACTCCGACAAATCCTAAGGTGCCAAACCCCGCACCTTCTCCTAAGGGACAAGTGGTAGATACCGATCCCAAATCTACGGGCAAGACTCCTGAAGCTACGGCTGACAAGAAGGAACAGCCTGAGCCTAAGCCTAAGCCTACGTCGGGCGCGAAAACTACCGGTGCGGGCTCAGCTACTGGGGTATACCCTACCAAGGAGGATTTACAACCAAAAGAGGAGAACACTCCCGAGTTTGGGCCGGAGGTAGACGCATCCAGGAGGAAGAAAGTCAATACTGGCGGGGCGGATTATTATCTAGAGGGGGAGAGTTACAAGGAGAAGGGCGACTCCTCTGAAGAAGTAGTTGATGATGTCGAGAAGGACCCAGAGTATAAGACGGAGTCTACAAGTACGTGGGATAAAGTAAAAACCGCAGGTGTAACTCTCGCGGAAACTTTTGCGAATTCAAATCTCGATACAAATCTAGCCCGTGCACTGGGTTCACTCAGGAGCCAAGTCCATGAGCTACTTAACGGTGATCTGCTGGGTGCGGCTGGAACGGCTGTGGATGCGTCGTTTAACTCTCTTCGTATTCTCGGAGACGGAGTAGGCTCATTCAAAGACGCCGTGAAAAGGAGATATGGAATCGACCCCGACCAAAAGGTCATTGAAGGTCTAGGGAATCTTAAAGAGGCGATGATGACCAAGGACTTGCATTTTACATCTACTGCGCTTACCGAAGGGTTGCAGAAGATGAAGGATGCGTGTGAGTACAGCTATGGGCTTAAGCAGAACTTTAATGCGTATTCTCGGGATGAATTTAATAAATTAGTCCCCAAAGAAGAGAGATCTGCAATATCGTCAAAAATTGATGCGAAGATGTATCAATATAATCCCACGATGGGAGTTTATGAAAAAGTAGATCTTCTCACACCCGAGGATAAAGCAGCGTTACTCACATGCATGTATAAGGGTGTGTATGACGACACTTCGACGCAAGCACTTGCCAAATATGCCCTTGCGGGAGACACGGGCCAGAGGATAGACACACATTATAGGGACAAAATTCTCAATGACCCCCAGCTAACCGCACATTATGCAGCTCTTGGGGCAAATGAGTTAACAAAATTCGTACCAAATCCCGCGGACGCAACACAGAGGTATTATAATTCCGTAGTTCAGCTCCGTGACGAGGCAGAGAGGAAACTGCAGGCCCTGACCGATGGATACGAGTACGAGTATGATGACGACGGAAATATCGCCAGAGATTCATCAGGTAGAGCGATTACACACCCTGTCGATAAGAAGACTGCTCAACGTCGCCGTGCATTAAAAGCACAGCTGGATTTGTATAATCAAGCGATTGGAGGCATGGACGAGGTACTGAAAGATCAAAAAGGCATGTGGTCCAGGGAAGGGGATATGATCACTCCTTCCAAGAGGGAACTGAGTCGCAGAGAGAAGCAGTCAAGACTCATGGAGCACCAGCGCGAACCAGTCGGCGGCGCGATGCGTACTTTGAATCATAACAATCCAGAAATCCCTATCGAGACTTATGACCTTGGGCAGGGGATTGAGGTCCCCAAAGATACTGCGGACGGGCATGGGCGTTCCCAGAGGGATAAGTTGGAGAGCGCAATGGACAGGATTGCAGAGGACCATCCCGGATATACCGAGATGGACCTTTCAATGGATCCCGCATGGGTAACCAATCATAATGCGTTAGCATGTATGGATATCCATGAATGTGCACAAATGAAGAGATCTGCGGTATGTAATTCACCGGATTATGCCGACTTGTACGCGGAAATCGATGAGTGGGAGAAAGAAGAGTGCTCCAAGTACCACTGGAGGGGAGAGGGTGTTCAGTACCACCCCTATGCCAGAGACTCTCTCCGCGAATGGATGGAAGCCCATGGTATAGAGGGAGCTAAAGACTACGCGGATACGTACACCGTAGCTAATCTATTCCCGGGCGCCAGAGGTATAGAGGGGTCAGTAGGTAAGGATAATCACGGCAATCCTATATTCAGCGGCAGACGTCGCGATTCCAACTTGGCCGACAGTTCCTCTGCGAAGAACAGGATGGGGGGACTGTACGCCAGATATGTCGACCTGATCAGTAAATATGATTCTGGTACCCCGATGAGCCAGAGTGAACGTGTTGAACTTACCCGGTTAGAGAAGATTAAACGTAGGCAAGAACTGGATTTAGCGATTAATAATATCGCGGGAAAGGTCGTCAGCGGAGACCTGAAGGACAGTGCGGGCAACCGGATCAATAATGATACAAAGGAGTACATCAAGAGTTGTATTGTCGAAGATTTGTATTCGAAATGCAGCAAGGATCTGGGTAGGCTGGACTGGGACGCACTTGACACCTCGTCTGGGTCTAATATGGATAACCCCAAGATTGATGGAGGGATGGTAGATACACTTATCAATGAACTCCCCAAAATAAGGGCCAAGGACAACCCGTATGATATTCTCTTAAAAGCAGGATTGATTAACGAGGTGGACCTGAAACAGAAATACAAGGGCGGGCTGAGGATGCCCCAAGACGAGATCATGTTCAATGCTCGTCTTCCCTCAAAAATCGATGATTATCTGTTAAAGGTGGAGCATACTTCCGCGGACCAGGACCGTATACTCTCCAAGATTCTGGGAAATACAAAAGATGCCAAAGAAAAGCGCAACAGGCTGAACCAGTTCTTGCACACGGGTAATTTCGAGATTGCGTACAGCCCTCTCTTAAAGAAAGGTCTGGGACCGGAGGTTACCTCCGAGTTCATATCTGTTGCTTGCGACGATTTAAAAGACCTTACCGCTTTGGGATATATATCGCCAGACGGCAGTTTAGTGAAATGCCAGAATAAAATCATGGATATTCTCACAGCACGTACCTCTAAGGAGGGTATGTGGAGTTTTGCGGCGGGTTGCGACCTTGTGTATCCTGTTCAGGAGGGAAAACCGCCCGTCACCGTCAAGGATGTATTCAATAAATCCGTGGAGGCGTCATACAAGCATATCCAGTCAATAAGCGGGGGGGTGAAGGCAGAGCAGGCTCTCGCGCACATCTGGTGGAGAGATAAGTACGCAAAGAAGGCGTTAAATAAGTATATCTCCGCTGTCACAACTCCTCCCAAAGTCCAGGAAGAAAAATCCGACAAGGTTAAAACACCTGCTAAAAAGACAGCAAATCCCGACAAGAAGTTCGGATTTGAGTTATACTGTCAGACTTATATCGATGATGTTCAAAAAGATGGGGGCACTGTCGGTGTACTTAAGTGTTATACCGATCCGGAGCTGAGGAGTATTCTTGGAGACGGCAGCGCAAGAGGACTCGGTTTGCCCGAGGCCGTGAGAAAAGGAGATACGCCAAGAGCCGGATCAATATACGTATTCTGTCCTAAATGCAGTAACACCACATATCTTGAAGTTATGCGGAATAAGTGCGCGACATTGCGGGAAGAGTATGCTAAGGCAGACACGCCCGAGGAGAAGGAACGGATAAAATCGCAATGGGCTAAGCTCCGTGCATATGCGGAAGTGTATAATGTAACACAAGTAGATAACGGGCTTAAGCGCCAGAATAGATGGAATATCAACCTTAGGGGTGCTAATCAATATTACGACGACTTGGTCGCAGGGTACATGGCTGTAACGGATCTGAATCCCGATGTAGTAATAGATGATAGGCAGATTATCAGCGGAGCTTGTGCTAAGCAGGGTATAATATACGATAAAACGGCTTTTGATTGGGCCAATACCGACGCTCTGGGTACATTGAAGTTATACCTATATCCCGAAAATGACCAAGATGTTACTCAAAGCACATTAGGACTGACGCCATTCGGAGCAGATGGTGTAGATGATTTCTTAAAGATTGCAGATGAATCCAAGGGACGTCATGTGCCGATTGCCGGTCATGAAGAGGTAGTTAAACAGTTCAAAGCACGGGTAGCTGCAGAGGATAACGCCAAGGGCTTGGTCAATAAAGCTGTAAGCAATCTCATGAATGTTGCTTGGGCAGACTGTGTTCTGGAGTCTGGAGCTTTTAAGGATACCTTCAATCAGGAGATCACAAGAAGGGTCTTGAATAAATCAGATAATAATTTCTTCGACCCAGGTACAGATGTCGCCGAGGTCATCTCTAAGTACGCGAGAGAGACCGCGGGAGTACAGCAGTTATCCAGTTTAATCTCTCCAGAGGATGTACTGAAAAAATTCTATTCATATTTAGACTCCGATAATACGGGAGACGTGGCGGAAGCTATTGCGCCGTTTACCAATTCCAAAAATATTGTAAATGAGGCGTTAACAGAGGGAAAAACATTAAATCTTGCTTGTTGGGAAGCGGTAAAGAATAGCTTAGATGCTCACTGGCCGGATACTAATGATACAAAACTCAGTGACCGGGTCAATGTAAATAGATTGATTGATACAGTTGAAACACTTAATTCCACTCGCGGAGATAAGCCAATACTGGTCGAATCCAGGAGCGGATCAGTTGGATTACCCGTTCGCGGAGAGGGAGGCACAATTACAATTGACAGCGATTATGGCATGACTCCCACGGATAAATTCAGGGCACTTCAATTGGACGAGAGAGGCAGTGGAGAATCAGCCCCTGAAATTTCCCAGCCCGCAAGCGGTAACGGAGAAGAAGAACAAAAGCCCTCTAAGGCCCAGAGTGAAGAAGATATAATCGAAGAGGGCAAAAAGAAAATTAGGAGTATTTTCGGGGGGACTGGAAGTATAGACAAATCCGCACCAATTTTCGGATCTAAGGCGGATGACCTGAAGAAGGTATGGGTCGATAATATTTGGGGGTTGGAGGGCGAGGCCCGTTCTAAGGTATTAGAAGATATTCGTAAGGTGTCACCGTTATTCAGTCTTGTCATGAATGAGATGATTCCCGCAGAGGATGGCGCAGCAATACCTAACAATGGTATCCCACGTGTTAAAGATGTACGTGATTTTCTGAAGAGCCAAGGTGTCCTTGGAAGCGGGGGTGATTTGGGAGTCTTTAATATATTCAACGAGAAACTTAGTAATGACAAGACCTTGTTAGAAGTTTTGAACGAGGGCGGTAATTATGACCCCAATCACCGTAAAACGGGTGATACTGCAAGTAAGATTGAACGTGCTACCAAGGATATACGCAAGTCACTCTTAAAAATTGCAGGGAAATTAGACCCAGAGAATAAAGAAAAACTTGCAGATGAGTTGTTCTGGACGGGGATCAGGATACATAACACGCCTTTCCGGCCCGGCGCGGGAGTCAAGGATCCGCTTATGGCCCCCAGTCAGAAGGGAAAAGCGATGTGTGCAAGCCTTGGGAAGGTGCCCGAAGATAACATATTGTTAGGAGCGTTCAAGTGCATAAATCCAGATGAGCCTAGGGGAGAATCGAGTTATGAATTGGACCTTGAAAAATCTCCTGATGCGGGCGCATTCTGGATTTCTGCTAATAAGAATCGCGAGGAAGCACGTAAAGTAGATCCCATAGTATGGTCGGCAGACCCTGGGAGAATGGAGGGGGCACCTAAAAAAGTCAGAGATTTCATACTTGAACAGATGATGAGGAAGTATAAGCCAGAATATGAAAAGATGATGAATGACCCCACATCACCGGAAATTGGGGACCCATTTGTCACACTATTCAATACGACCTTCTGGGATAGAGTGGGTAAAGACCTCTCGGATGAACTGGATAAATATACACCCGAGGAACGTGATAGATTAAGTAACGCATTTACTCAAGAGATGCTTAACAAGAACAATGGTCTTAGCGGACCTATGCTGATTAACGCATTACGGGACAAGAAGAATCCAGATTGGGGGTCGTTCACGGCCAGATGGACTGACGACAGGGTCGCAGAAGGTATGAATCCCCACAGGCCCAAAGATGTAGCTAAACCCAAATCAGAGGATAAACCCGCCGAGGATAAAGGTAAAGATAAATCTGCGCCTAAAACTACAAAGAAAAAGACTCCCCGCTCAACCAAGGGCGGTAAGAAGGACACAAAAACAGAGGCGAAGCCAGAGGAAAAACCTCCTGCTAAGAGGACATACTCTGCTAAAGATTTCCTTGCGCACCGTAATAAGAAGTCTTGATCTGAAACTAAATACTACAAATGTAATCATTGATACCATGGCTAAGAAAAAATCAGTCATAGTGTTCGCCAAGACCAAGGAAGTCAGGTTCGGGGATCTTAAACCCAATCCTGACAACCCCCGTATTAACGAGGATGGTATTCCGAAGGTCAAGGAGTCAATCAAGAAGTACGGAATGAACCAGGATATTGCCGTTGACAAGGATAACAATATCATCGCGGGACATACCCGCTATGAGGCTTTAAAGGCCCTCGGAGTCAAAGATGATGATATGATACCAGTCAAGGTCCTGGATCACCTTAACGAGAAGCAGAGCGTGGAATATGGACTTGTTGACAATAAATCCGCGGAGTACTCGGGATGGGATTTCGAGAAGGTAGAATTCATCATCAAGGATCTTGACCTTGCAGAGGACCTTGCCGAATGGTTCCCCATCATGGATGAGGATGATACCGAGGTTGCCGAGGACAACGGAGATACTGCTGATACCGTAGAGGATGCAGAGGTATATGAGCCCGAGGAGCAGACCGAGAAAAAGACAATCGTCTGTCCACATTGCGGCGAAGTCATAGAACTTTGAAAAATAATATCGGCCCCGAGTCTCCTTCGGGGCCCCCAAAGATTGGTAGCATGCACCTTTGGCTAGTTGCACAATATATATTGTGTTATTTAAATATTATTACCATTTTATATATAAAGAAAATCATGAATAATTTTATATACCCCATACACACAATTTGAGGTTGTAGTAAAAATTAATTTTCAAATACTTATTATGTGTAATATACATACTCATACATGTATTATATTGTATATTACCTCATATGCGTATTATGTAAAAAATAGCAGAGTATATAAAGCTATATAAAGAGTATTTAAAGAAATGTGTAGTATGGGATAATACGGATTTACTACATTTGGTCAATGTGCATAATATCTACAAAAAATAGTCTTATCAGACTACTACGATTGACTTATATAACTCCCTGACATTAAGGTAAGTCGGTAGCATGAATGACCCTACGCCACAAGACGACATGCCCTCGGGCATCCCGCAAGAAATTGTACCTTACCCTATAAATTACCCTGTTTCAAGCTCTTACAACATCCTAAGCTTCTCCAACAGAGGTAAAGCATCCTTGGATCCATATGAGCTCATGAGGTATATGGAGGATAATTGGATTGTCTTCCAAGGCACCTGCGCATACCAGTTCAATGGATATGTGTACGTGCAGATCTCGGAAGAGGGTATCGAGCAGCTGTTATACAGAGCTGTCAATGACGCAACCTCCAGATTCTCGGGGAACGACAAGCCCCTATTGAAGGACAGTATGCTCAAGGACCTGCTCAAACAGTACCGCAACACCCATGGGGTGGAGGATATACCCTTGCCCCCCGATGATCAGGACATAGGTGTCTACAGTTCGGAAATGGGACTTATCGCATTCAAGAACGGCGTCCTTAACATGGACACCTTGGAACTTTTACCTTTTACCCCTTATGTTTTCGTATCCTTCCAGATACACGCCATGTACAATCCAAACCTCAAAGAACACCCTGTTGAGCAGGTCTATAAGAACATCATCCCCGACGACGCGACCAGAGAGACATTCTACCGTATTGCAGGATACACGATGTATTCCGAGATCCTGAAGATTCCGGGCATATTCATCTTATACGGAGGGGGAGAGACAGGTAAGACCTCTCTGCAGATGGTACTGACCACGCTTATGAGCGAGCACTCTTTCTCTGCATTATCTATGACGGACATGGCTGACAAGTATGCTCCCGCCATGCTCGAGGGCAAACGTGCCAATTTCTGCGGTGAGGCTGATAACAGACCCAGCAAGGAGACCAAGATTGCGGGGAGTATGATCAAGGACATCTCAGAGGGCAGCAAGAAGGTGCTGATTCAGCGTAAATACCAGAATCCGCAACACATCGTACCCACCGCTAAACTATGGTTCTGTACCAATTGTATGCCCGATTTCGGAGACCGGTCCTCGGGAATGCTCAGACGTCTGTATATTTTCCCTTGCCGTGTCAAGCAGAGCTGGGACGACCAGATCAGGGATAAACTTCTTGACCCCACTGCGCTGACGTGGTTCGCTAACAGAACTTTTGACGCATACCTTGATTTCCTCGCTGACGGATGTAAAGCCCCCATGTCCGAAGATATGAACGAGGAGACTGCCCACTTTGCACTTCAAGACCCCATATCCGAGTTCCTCCTCGAGGAATTCGGACAGATCAAGGACCGCAGCAGACTCGCGTCGGATATTGACGGGCGGTCTACCGTTGAGCTTTATGCAAAATACGAGATATATTGCAGAGCCAGATATGTACACCCGCTGAGACATCATGACTTCTTGGAGTATTTCAGGAATGAACTGAATCTTTACTCTGTGGGTAAGCCGTATAGGACCCCCGAGGGTAAGAGTACCTCAATGTCTGTATTCAGACTCAAGTCCAGATCCGGTGAAGACAATGCCGACAGAAAAGCGTAAGCTGATGGCGCATCAGGAACTGGCTCTTGGCATGATGTGGAATACCAACAGCTTGGGGATATTCTACGACATGGGTACCGGTAAGACAACCATTGCACTGATGTATATCTATGAGAAGCTCCAACGCCAGGCAGGTCTTCAGGTATTAATCGTCTGTCCGAAAAATATTATGGCCAACTGGTATGGGGGCATGGACGAGCTCTTGCTGTTTGACGGTGTGACCAAGGCTGGAGTTGCAGCTCTGAAGAAAGCCGTGACGGTCGTGACTTACCAGAAGATGTACAAGACCGAGCAGGAGATAGTGAAGCGTAACGGGCGCCAGTATGCCAAGAAGGTGCGCCCCCTCAGACCTGAAGTGGATAGACATTGGGATATCCTATGTATAGACGAGTCCCAACATGTGGGTGCACATAATTCAGTCCAGTCGAAAGCCGCGTGGGAGATCGCTAAGAAATCCACGGAGCGCTTCTTATTCACCGGTACCCCGGTACATGGCGGTGGCGGAGGACCGGATTACTCTAAATTATACGGGCAGATCAGGGTATTGGACCCCTTCAAGTGGATTACATGGACCCAGTTCCTGCAGAGGTACGTCACGAGGATCAATCCGCGCTTCCATAAGATAGAGAAGTACAATGAGCCGGAATGTAAGAGGCTTCTCGAGAAGTATGCTATCGTGTGCAGGCTTGAGGATTGTGTAGACCTACCTGGATTGACAGAGATAACCGTGGACTGCCCGCTTGTTGAATCCAAGGTGTACAAAGATTTCAAGGACATGGATGTGGAGAAGTATGGAGTGGACATCAACACCGGCGGAGCAGTATGGACCAAGCTCATGCAGATATGCTCAGGCAGTATCAAACGCGCCAATGACACCTTAACCTTCAGAACCTCTAAGGATGATAAGTTAGAGGAAATCCTCGAGGAGATGGATAGTTCTCTTGTAATATTCTGTAATTACAGAGCCAGTATAGATAGGGTGAATGCAATCTGCAAGAAGCATGGTAGACACCCCGTAATTATAGATGGCCGTACCAAAGATGATTCTGAGTGGGAGAAATTCCAGTACGGTACTGCGGATACGATAATCTGTCAGTATCTCTCGGGCGGAGCGGGACTGAATCTGTATAAAGCACATTACATGATCATGTACGAGCCCAATCCATCAGCAGAAGCATATTCCCAGGCAAAACGCAGGATATACCGTACCGGCCAGAAGGAGAAGTGTATATACTATATCTTCAACACTCCTAAGACCGTGGAGATGAAGGCATGGGACTCGGTCCGTAATGGTCTAAGCTATACAGAAGACATGATCAAAGAGTGGGCAGAAGAGGGCTTCTGACCAAATCTATTAATACATACTCATATATACTCTATACAATCACTATACGTGAGGTGAAATATTGACAAAAACTGACAATGTGTTGAGTTTTAAAGAAAAATTGAATAATCTGCGTGACGACGCGTCTCGCGCAGATTGGACCAAGCAAGGAGTCGTGGATATGGGTAAATCAACATACCTCTATATCACGCTCGACCAGATGAAAGCAGTGTTCAACCCCCTGTTTGCTAAGAACAGACTGATTTTCACACCTACTATGGATCCCCCCACACCCCTCGGATCCGCATCTGCACCTTCTGCATGGATCGTGCACCTGAACATCGTCATCGAGGATGTGGACTCTGATGAGTATAAAGAATACGACTACTATGGTACTCATGCTAAGCTGAATTTTGCAGCCTCCTTTGCGGAGAAGTGCTTCTTCAGTACCGTGTTCCTGAACTCCGACGGAACTAACCCCGACGAGGCAGATATGGATAATTCCGGTGCAACATATGTACCTCTCCGCACACCTGCCGAGAAGGTGGCGTCCGTGGCTAAGGTAAAAGAGGCTGCCGTGAAGGCTAAACCCACCCCTGCCCCTGCCCCTGCACCAGCACCTGCTGCTCCTGCTCCTACTCCTGCACCCGTTGCACCTGCACCCAAAGCGGATGAAGTTGCAACTCCCGAACCCGTCGCCCCGGAACCGGCTCCCGAGTCCACATATGCAGCAGATATTCCTGAAACTACCGCCAGGATTCTCGCAAACCTCCTTGAAAAGCTTGAGGCCAAGAATAAGAAGGGCGAGATTGCCGCTGAAGAGTATGATGAAGTGAAAGCCGCGATGGGCACCATCACGGATAAGCGCAGTGCAGACATGTTCATCATCAAATACCGCAAACTCGCAATGTGATATTATGTTCAAAGCGCCAGAATGCGGATACACGGTCGAGGGAATGCACCTTGTCACCGATAAGTCCGTAGCCAAGAAGGTTACCGGTACATCAATGGCGGGCATTCTCAATTGCTCGCCATGGAAGACCCCATTCCAGATTGCCTGTGAACTGCTTGGGCTTGCAAGAGAGGATATATCCTTCAAGAAGTCTGTCAAACGCGGACAGATTCTTGAGCCCAAGATCATCGCGTATGCGGATCAGAAGTGGAGTGACATCGGAGCGTTCCTCTCTGCGGAAGAAGTGTTCGAGAAGCGTGAAGGAGACCACGACAGTTGGGCTTCTGACTTCGAGGATGATGTCTTCGCAGGGCATGTGGACGGCATTGTACTGAAGGACGACGGAGACTACATTCTCGAGGTCAAGACGACAATCAATACCGAGTCTTGGGAGAATGGGGTGCCCGAGTACTACTATTGGCAGGTAGCAATCTACAATTACTTCCTGACAAAGAAGGATAGGGTATACTTCGTGTTGGGTATATCTAATGAGGAGACCGATAAGAACCCCGCGACGTGGGTTGCGACCGAGGATAATTGCTTCATCTTCGAGGAACCCATCGATGAGGACGATGTCAAGAACAAAATGGCGGAGATCAGGGCGTGGTATGATACCTATATCAAAAATGGCGTCACTCCCGACTATGATCCTACCAATGCAAAAGACATCGAACTTTATAACCATCTTGTCAGGCTGGCAGCGAACGCCCAGCAGAGAGAGAAGATGATGGCCGACCTTGCAACTGCGGAAGCTGACCTCGAGGCCAAGAGATACAAGTACGGTATCGACGCATTGGAAGAGCACATCAAGGCAATGAAGGAGTACATGAAGGATTTCATGGTCTCCAATAATATACTTGAACAGGTTGACGATGTCCACCAATACAAGGCGACCATCTCCCAGAGAACCACCTACGGGTGGGACGAGGGAAAGATGATCTCGGATGGTATCGACCCTGCCAAATACAAGACTGAGAAGACCAGCTATGCCTTCTCGTTCAAGTCTACCAAAAAACATATTACTCAATGAAAGAGGCAATGACAATGTATACACACACAAGTTGGAAATACGAGAATATTGAGAACGAAGATTATGTAGAGCCCACCCCCGGAAACAGGTTCATGATGATTACCGGTGCGGAGATTGATGAGTCTGTTCCTGACGACCCGATCTATAGGGTTGTGCTTAGGGATATCCAGGGCGGGGCATACGTCTCCAACAAATATCACCTGACTTCTAAAAGCAAGAGCACCGGCTCCCGTTTCCCTAACAAGTTTACCAAAGACACCCTCATCTCTCTCGGAGCTGCGCTTGCAGGGCCTGCATTCCGTGCCAGCGGTAAACTCCCCAATCCCGAGAATATCGTCGGCGGAGTCGTTGTCGGAATCGTTGAAGCCAGGAACTACACCAAGCAGAACGGTGAGCCCGGCGTTGCATACGGAATCAAGGAGTACGCCCCTGCTCCCGTAGACTTCGTGGTTGAATTCTCGAAGATAGATCAGTACTACGAGGGCTGTGATGATGAAGCAGTAAATTACCTCAACTCCACAGAGGAACCCAAGGACGAATGAGATGGAGCCATATAGAGACACCAAAATCGTCACCGTGAACGGGCACGCACTGTGCGTCTTCCTCAATAGGTTATATGGCCTATCCGCGGGAGATCTCGTACAAGTGAGGATTACTGCATCGGATGACCCCACACATACAGTGGTCACCACTAAGAAAGTGGTGAACTGTAACGGAGCTACCATGATTTATCTTGATAAGATCTGGGGCTTCGAGAAGGGTGATGCAGTAGAGCTGGAAGTAGTTCCGAGGGGAGACCTTGGAGTCGGATATAAAGAAGGAGATCAAGAAGTACCTTGAATCCGTGGGTGCGTTCTGGTCTGCTGTGACTGGTGGCGGATACAGCAAACCAGGCGACCCAGACATAGTAGCCTGCTTCCGTGGGAGGTATATTGCCATCGAAGGCAAAACTCCCACGGGAGTTCAAAGCCCTATACAAAAAAGACGGATGAGAGAGATACGTGAAGCTGGCGGAATATACATAGTAGCCCGTTCCGCCGAGGATGTCAGAGAAGTACTCGAGTCAGTCGAGGGCTTTGACGAGAGCGATTGATGATATACTGTGAAGGATATTACGACGTATGAATAATTCAGAAAAATCCCATTATGCCAGCTTGGTCAGGATACAAGAAATTGCCGATGACAGCATTGAAGGGTATACAGACCTTTCAGAAGCAATGTGGGATATCAGGGAAATTATAGAGGAACTTTTGAGAGGAATGCAAGATGAGTAAGAAGAATGTTAAGATGAAGAACGTGGTTGCAGTAACCGCAGAGAGTACTTGGACAAAGAAAGAAGGATATAGGAGTAACTTAATCTTCCACAAGGAAGGTAAGAAGATCTGCATCCTGCTGACCAGAAATCAATTGGTCTCAATTAAAGATATGTTAAATGAGATATTATTTGAGATGGCTAAACATGAGGCAGGGTCAGAGGGATTTGTGATTATTACTGATGATCTGGATAATATGCCCCGCAACGGGAAGCGCCGATGCTATAAGAAAAGTAGACCTTGATATCGAAGACTCATTCATAGTCGCCGAAGCATTATTTGGGCAGAACTGCATCCTGCAGGAGATTGATGGTATAACCACAGTCTCCTGCCCGGATGGTCGCATTTTCACCATAAAAACACTTTGATAATATATATTAAGACCACACTATCATAATTATGATAGATATGGAACCGACCTATTGTACACCGGACGAGGTTGCGGAGACGCTAGACCTCCCATCCGACCCCGATGACAATTATGGTTATTTCACGTTCACAGATATGACTCATCCATCCTACAAGCAAGTCTGTAGGATGATTTGTTCTAATGAAGACATCATCGACAGGCGTTTGAAAAGGTCGTGGAGAGTCAATTATGTTAAAGACCGCACGTTGAACATCCCTAAATATTGGCAAGACGAGAACGCTTGGCGCATGGAGTATTACCGTCAAGGCGGAAATTATGTCCAGCTAAGAAAAGATATACTCCCTTGGGACCCCACCCCAGTATGTAAAGAGGAATCCGAGACATGGTACGTCGAGGACATCAAGAAGCTGGCAGTAGGTCGGGTCGGCATACACAACGGGAAAGAGTATTTCATAGATGAGATCGGAGTAAGGGACGCGGAGGGTAAGATTCCGATTACCGGAAGAGAGGTCATTTACAGAGACAAATTGCTCGTCCGTACCCATAACAACATTTGGTATGATATGTCCTGGCAGAATATAGATCAGGACACTATGATCGGAGAAGATTCAGACTCAGACTCCATCTGGACCTTCGATAACCTGCTTGCCGCCGATGTACTCAATAATACATTCTGGATTGACAGGCCTAACGGAAGGCTGTTCATCAAGAGGCGTGTGTATATGCCAGCGGCTCAAGCGATGAAAATCTCCTATAGGTGGGGGGCACCTCCCGATGAGCTCCCACCCGCAATCAATAGGCTGGCATGTATCATGACTGCAGCCCAGGTACTCAATATGCAGGCATATAATGTCAGGCTTGGCACGGGCGGAGATATATCCAAGATTAAGGAAGCTATGCTTACGGGTTGGAAGGAAGAGGAGAATACGATTTACGCGTCGTACCAGAGGCCCGGATCGGTCTATTCTCTGATGAGGTGAGACTATGATGGACCCCGTGGAGGAACAGCCATTCTATTATGACGAGGCGAAGATACTTGCAGACCTGATCAAGAAAGAGTGGTCTCTCGGCCCCCAGAATTCACCTAATGTAGAATATGACCCTCATGGGTTCTATATGTCGACTCGTACGGGTGGGATTTATGTGTATAGGATCTCTGGGACCAATAGGATTTCCGCAGTAGATTATCAGGCGGTACAGAGAGACTCCCATCTTGGGATAAGAGTTTCCAATCCTAAGAGGGAGAACCATATCAGGTGGTGCCAAGAAGTATATAGGATTCTCCTTGCCAATCGTAGGCACCATCCCGCGTTAGGAGACTATCTGTTCCTGGAGGTTGAGGGAGAAAGAGAGTCCAACGACCTTACCGCGTACTACGTCACAACTTTTGATGTAAAGATGACCAGATACAACAAGCCAATCAGGTCGGCAGGATTTGGCGATAGGATTAATAAAGCTTTAGACAATTTAGCGAACAATACCACAGGTGATTGAACATGTCCGGGATAAGATTAGGTTCGGCATTCGGGTTTGAGAACAAACCCGGAGAAGGGCCAACTAAAACAAATGGGTGGCTCATTTGCCCACCTAACTTCTTCATCACGATTACCCCTATCCGCTCCACTAACAGGATGGACGCGATGGGTACGAAGAGATTCGACTATATCGCATACGGAGGGCATTATGTGAACTGGTCCGCGACATTCACCGCGGACTATGAGATGCTTGAGATGTTCCTCGGCGCATTTGAGCATTATGAGCATGCAAGCTACGGATTTTCATATGTCAACCCGAATAATTACAAGACCCGTTTTCTGTTACTGTCCGAGAAGTATACTCAAGAGGAAGACCCCTATGTCGGGTCCTTCAACCATGTTTCTGATACAGGAGAGAGTTACGGGGTGACTGTGGTAAAGGACGGGACCAAATATAAGGTGACGGTCGCATCCGAGGGAGGCGTGGACACGACTCTGTCAACCCCTGTGGAGATCAAGAAGATCTACAAGCACACCTTTAAGAAGAGCGATATCAAGCGCGTACCTACTATGTGTTTCCGCAGGCTCCAGCTCAATCATCAGGTTGGAGGTAAGCACGGTGATGAGATTCTTGAGGTCTATGGTGCGGTCTGCACGGAATGGGCAATCTCCGCTACCGCGGGCGCGTCGCAGATACAAGTCAATATGTCTGGCTTCGCATATAAACCGTTCAAGAAGTTGGTACCTTTCCTGGATACCACCGAATACAACGCCTATAATGGGGAGCACGTCATGTATGCCTGCCTGTTTGACAGTTGGACCGCAGGAACGGATACATATATCTCTGACGTCCAGTCACTTAGGGCGAACATCAAGAACAATGCTACAAAGGTCTACAGTACCTGTGGGCCTGTTATGACCAATTACCAGGAAGGGAAATCAGACTACGAGCTGACCGTGAACCTCTATTCAAAGGACGCTACATTCAGGGATAGAGTATTCACAGGAGGTCAGAAAGCGGCCGAGTGGATGCCGAATTACGATACCGTGACGATATACGAGAATGAGTACGGCATGGTCGTTGACCCAAGTACACCCGGAGCGACAGCCAAAGGGCCCTATGGATACCTGAAGACTCCCCTATGTAAGAATCTGTATCCGATGGACCAAGCATCTATCGTATCCTATGATACCTGTAGGGACATCGAAGCTGGAAAAGACTTAGGATCTACCATCCAAGAGGCTGATTTCAAATTCTCCCTGATGGTGGATGACGTCGTATTCAAACAGATGTCCTTGGAGAGAGGAGATTCCTCCAAACTGATGGATAACCTTACATCCGCAGAATGCAGAGAGATGTGGCTGGAGGTTCTCTCGGACGTGGAGGATTATGAGACTCCCGCGGACAGCAGGTATAACCTGAACATCAAACCAGATAATATGATTTGGAGAAAGACCGGGAACAAGAACGAGGCATTACGGAATAACTGAGGAAGACACATGACCAACATGAAATATATTGACCTGAGCAAGTACGGAGGAAACGGACAAGTTGTGATTTGCGGGGACGTCTCGCTGAGAAACGAGGCTATCACCAAGAATGAGGTCAGCCGCAGGATGGTAAAGGTCAAGATGGAGGGGGAGGAAACAGATGCCCAATACGAGGAGCATATTGACGCGGGCGACCTCGAGATTATCATGGTGCTGAAATATGTAAGGAAGGCGCCATTCAGTCAGACATATGACTCGTTCATGAAATACTGTGACACTCTCGAAGAGGTGACCCCCGGAGCCAGTCTGAAGCTGTTCGAGGAGATGCAGAGCGCGGTTCAGGAGGTTCTCGGCCAACCCAGCCCTTTGGAGAGTTGAGTCCGGACGGAGATCAGGACATAGGAACGTATGTCTTTGAGGATGCCATCATCCATGATGACCTCAGGGGCAAGTCCGCGATATTGTATGCTTACGGTATCTACCTCGCGAACGGCGGGACTCCTGAGGGATTCATGAGCCTGTCCTATACGGACATCCAGATAATGCTCATAGCGTATACAGGAACCAAGAAGAAGGAGCTCATAGACCTATCCAAGATGATTGCGGGAATGTTCGGAAGTGAGGATGATGGCTGAGGGAAGCGTAGAGAAGACACTGGCAATCAAGATTACCCCTAAGTTGGATATCGACGCGCTTACCCAGCAGATCAAACAAGCGGTGACCGCAGCACTTGGGGAGAGCAAGATTTCGTTCAGTACTACGAACGGAGAGAATAAGGGACAGTCTAGTACAACTAGTAGTGGCGACGAGTCTTCTGGCGACAAACCAAAGACTGGTAAGACCGGAGACGAGTCCAAAAAGATAGCTACAATCCGTGCGGTAGGTACGATCGCCAAGACAGGATTTAACCTTGCGCAACAGACCTTCAATGGAATTTTCGGAATTATCAAGGAAATTCATGCGAGGGTGAAACAGTCCTCTGCATTCCTCGCTGCGGTAGAGAATCTGTTCAACCTCGCCGTGACACTGTTGCTGATGCCCCTCGGCAATGCCATTGCAGAGGTGATTCTGCCCAGCACGATAGATTTGGTCGATAACGTTCTGAAGTTATGGTCCAGATTCGAACAGTATGCGGGACAGGGAGACCTTAAGAGCATTATCAGTCTGGTGATGTCAGAGGGTCTCCAGCTTATCGGAGAATATCTGAAGGATATCGGTAAGATTTTTACCGATTCGGGTGACACGCTCCTGGAGTCCGTGGGAAGCTTGTTCAATTGGCTCGGCGGGTTGTTGGAGAGCGGAAAACTGGCTGGAATCCTAGAGACATTATTCAAGATTTTCAAGGTATTCGCCGACAATATGCATATCTGGATCCCGCTCATCATCGCATATCAGGCCGCACAAATCGCAGCGACGATAGGCGCGGCGGCAGGCCCGATTTGGGGAGCGGCAGCTGCTGCGACAGGCGCGGCAGTGGGCTTCGCGGCAGGATCTGCCTTGTTCAGCAATGCCGATGGCGGTGAGTACGCTCACGTATCCGGGGGACAGGTTATAAGGGTAGCAGAGCACGAGGACGAGGTCGTAATGCCCAAGTCCAAACTACTGTCAGGTGGATATGGCGGAGGAAATACGTATTACACGACAATCAATGGATTCACCACTGAGGAGGTCAAGCAGATCGTGAGGGATGTGCTCCACGAAGAGGTCTCCAATTCTCAGTACAGGAGCGGACTCTGATGAGCGACTGGAGACAATCGTTCGTATTCGCCAGAGAACTTGAATACGGAGGGGGACAGGATGTTACCGATATGTTTGGATATTGGTATGAGCCTCCCCCCGGGGCGAAATTCTCCAGCACATATACCAGAGAGGGTACTAAACTCCGTCCGGTATCTGCTAGGACTTGGACGGAGATGAATTACGGAAAGGTCTCTGGGTCTTGGTCCATGCAGTTCCCGCTGGATTATGATTACATGGAGATATTCATGTTCGTGTATGACTCATACACCTTCGTACCTGTGGCAGATGGGAATGACCATGCGACATATGGTAGGCACATATTCAAGCGTACGGATGGAGGCGTGACCCCGTCATTCTGTGTGAGGCGCAAAACCATGTATCGGCCCGTGGGCGCGGACGAAGACCTGATCGACGAGATATACGGCTGTCTTGTAACGGCATGCAAAGTCTCTATACAGAGCGGGACCTCGCAGGCGATGGTACATCTGAGCGGGGTGTTCGCCGACCAGAAGCTGGGTATTTCTGCGGGGCTGGTCACAGGCATCCTGAACGGGACGGACTATCGGAAGCGGATTCCTAATCCTGTCCAATATTCCTGCCTGTATATCGGGGATGAGCCGATTTCCGATGTGCTGGCACTATCGGTACAGATGAAGAACACGGTCGTGCTCAAACATGGCATATTACTGGCTGTAGCGAGGACATATACGGAAGAGGAGTCAAGCAATACGTTCTCGTGTACGGTATTCGCAAAGGATTCGAAGACCTTCAGGCAGAGAGTTTTCACGGGGGGCTACCAGTATGGGAACTCATCTTATAACGAGATGTCCCTGCCCCTGCCAGAGCTTACCATGAGGTCTAGTGCCAGTACCGAGGATGAGCAGATACATAGGAACTTATCGAATATCCAGTTCAAGGTCACAGATGTTGTTGTAAGGTCCATGGGCTGGGACGCGGACAGCACCGTTTTAGTGGATAAACTGGATAGTGTCGATTGTACGTCCATTTCGATAGTGGTAGAGAACTTGGTACCGTATAGATATGACTTGTCCCAGAATGTGAGAGGCGAGCTCAATATCAAGGTCGAGGACCTTACTCACCCAGAGGAGTACGTCATGATCTATCAGGATCCAAGTACTGACAGGATCGTTTGTAATGCGCCGGGCCACCTTATGCTCAGCGAAACATACGTATCTTGACCGCGGTTATTTATTTAGGGATACAGATACAGACGCATGAACAGTATCCACGCGATAATAGGGATTATCGCAGTCTGCGCAATAGCCGCGGGCGGAATAGTAGGATACGAAATACTGGCTGGGTCTGACCCATATGTCGAGACAGGGCCCTATGTTGAGCCCGAGCCAGAGGTGGTGGTTCCGAACCCTGTACCGCCCGAGCCAGCAATAGATACCCAAGAGGATAATAACATGACTTCAGTCGCGAACGGAACATGCGGAGATAATTTGACCTGGGACTTGGACGATCAGGGAGTACTCACAATCAGTGGGTACGGCGCGATGACGAATTGGCCTAATGCAAGTGATCCGCCATGGATTGATTATAAAACTCAGATTTCCGCAGTACACTTTAATAGTGATACATCCGGAGGTAACCCAGGGATAACATCCATTGGAGGCTGGGCGTTCCACGATTGTACCTCACTGACTTCCATCACCATCCCCAACTCAGTCACGACCATCGAAACCTACGCGTTCACCGGTTGCATTTCGCTCTTTGAAGTTATCAATCTCAGCGGTCTTACCGTCACGAAAGGTTCCTCGGATAACGGATCTGTCGCGTATCATGCGATGAACGTGTTCACCTCGGTCGATGATGCCACTGTGGGGGTCCTCAACGGAAAGTTCGTCTACGGGAGAAGTGCAGGGACGAATTATCTCATCAAGTACATCGGGAACGAATCATCCGTGATCCTGCCGGAGACTATCAACGGAGGGAACTATGAGATATATACGCGTGCGTTCTACATATACACCTCGCTGACCTCCATCACCATCCCCAACTCGGTCATATCTATCGGAACAAATGCTTTCAACGGCTGCACCTCCCTCACATCCGTCACTATCCCCGATTCGGTCACGTCCATTGAACCTGGTACGTTCTACGGTTGCACCTCCCTCACATCCGTCACCATCCCCGACTCGGTAACGACCATCGGAAGTAGTGCGTTTTCCTATTGCGCCTCGCTGACCTCCATCACCATTCCCAACTTGGTCACGACCATCGGACCCTATGCGTTTAGGAATTGTACCTCACTGACCTCGGTCGCCATCCCCGACTCAGTCACGTCAATCGGAAT
>OCVV012844100.1_pt1 | contig 99119 bp, 158 predicted proteins | sample 1539721 | NCBI WGS metagenome assembly OCVV01 (sample SAMN02144230, study PRJEB22623) | gut metagenome | biome: sheep rumen | host: Ovis aries | place: New Zealand
GAAGGTAATACAACAAATGCAACTGGAGATGATTCTCATGCAGAAGGGTATAATACAACGGCATCCGGATACCACTCTCATGCAGAAGGTGACCACACAACAGCATCCGGAACAACCTCTCATGCAGAAGGAGAAAACACCACCGCATCCGGATACCACTCTCATGCGGAAGGGTTTAATACAACAGCATCCGGAACAACCTCTCATGCAGAAGGAGAAAACACCACCGCATCCGGATACAACTCTCATACAGAAGGGTATAATACAACAGCCCAAAACGAGACTGAGCATGCAGAGGGAATCTACAATATATCCAACAAGCATTCAGACATTTATGGCTCTTCAGGAAATACGCAACATTCAGTAGGTATAGGTAGAGATGATGCTAATAGAAAAAATGCTTTCGAAATCATGCAGAATGGCGATGCCTATCTATATGGTATTGGGGATTATGAAGGAAACAATTTAAAAACCGATGAAACAAAACCATCTAAAACAGTTCAGGAGGTTATCAAATCTTTAGAAAATGATTCTCTTTGGGAATCGGGTTCCGGCGAAAATAGTGTTCAGCAGAAAGGAAGTGGTGCGGTAGCAAGTGGAGTTAGTTCAGTTGCTGAAGGTTCGGGAACGACAGCATCAGGAATTGCATCACACGCCGAAGGACAATCAACCGAGGCTTCTGGAACCGCATCGCATGCAGAAGGATATACAAATACAGTTGAAAGCAATTATGCACATATAGAAGGTGCTCTCAATTATCTTGGCAGTGATACGACAAAAGTTCCACCATCATCAGATGGTTCACTTTACAACACAAAGTCTACGGGCTCACATGTTGAGGGTCAAGGAAACGTTATTATAGAAGCCCCTTATTCTCATGTGGAGGGTTGCCGTAATAAAATATCCAAGAATGGTATTGTCGTAAAGGGTGTTCATGTTGAAGGAAAACAAAATGTAGCTTCCGGGAATTATTCGCATGTGGAAGGACTTTCAAATGAGGTTCTCGAAGAAGAAGGACACGCCGAGGGCTACCAGGTTAAAGTTCAAGCTATGCAAGGACATGCGGAGGGATGGTATACGCTTGTTAAAGGAAGAGCAGGTCACGCAGAAGGATATAACACACAAGCTGTTGCCTTTTACTCTCACGCAGAAGGACAAGGTTCCATGAGCTTAAATCAGGCTGCACATGCAGAAGGTGAAAATACACAAGCTACTGGGCAGGATTCACACACCGAAGGATTTAACACAAAGACTGGTGGAAATGATAGCCAGAACACATTAAGTGGTGGAACATATACCAAAGTTGGTGCTTATGCTCATGCAGAAGGAAATGCAACACTAGCACAAGCAATCGCATCACATACGGAAGGTGAAAAAACTTTCGCCACTGGTAGAGCATCGCATGCGGAAGGCAATGCAACAACAGCATCCGGGTCAGGCTCTCATGCAGAAGGGGAACATGCGACAGCATCCGGGTCAGGTTCTCATGCAGAAGGTGACCACACAACAGCATCTGGGGTATCCTCTCATGCGGAAGGTAGTTACACGACAGCATCCAACACATGCTCTCATGCAGAAGGAGACGAGACAAAGGCATTCGGATACTGCTCTCATGCAGAAGGAGTCGGGACAACGGCATCCGGATACGGCTCTCATGCAGAAGGAGTCGGGACAACGGCATCCGGATACGGCTCTCATGCAGAAGGGGAACATGCGACAGCCCAAAACGAGGCTGAACACGCAGAGGGACGCTACAACAAATCCAATAAATCCTCTAACACCTACGGCGATTCAGGTAACACGCAACATTCGATAGGCATTGGTGCATCAACTGCTGATACTAAGAATGCCTTTGAAATAATGCAGAATGGTGACACTTACTTATATGGCGTCGGTGGTTATGATGGTACCAATGCAACAGCAAGCACCTCAAATACATTGCAAAATGTCGTGAGTGGGAAGCAAGATACTCTCGTCAGTGGAACAAATATCAAGACTGTTAATGGGGTTTCAATCCTCGGTTCTGGAAATTTGGATACTGGGAATGTATTTGAAGCGGGAACGGGTGAACATAGTGCTGTATTGCGCCGAAGTAATTCAATCGCGTCGGGTGAATTTGCGGTCGCTGAAGGCTCCGGTGAAATTAGTACCATTGAATCACAAATAACCGAACTTACCGATAACGAAAAACAGGCAATCCAGCAACATTATGGTAGGTCTTTCGAATATTATTTTTGGGGAGATTGGAATAGTCCCCGTGACGGTTCAATGGTATACTTAAATAGTGACCACGAGCATCCAATTGCTGTCATAACTGATGCAGTATTTTGTGACTCCGAAGTACAAGTTGACGAAACTTACATATTTGGTGTATTATTCAATGCGAGTGGCGCGACATTAAGCACCGGGGTTGAATATTATACTGAATCCATGGACACAGATAGTGCCAATTATGCTGCCGGTAATTATTCCCATGCGGAAGGATTGTCTGTCAAGGCACTCGGTTGGTATTCTCACGCAGAAGGACAAGACACCACTGCATCTGGAACAACCTCTCATGCAGAAGGTTATTGCGCAATCGCAAGTGGTAATTTTTCCCATGCCGAAGGAAATAACACAAGGGCGAGCGCGTATACCTCTCATGCAGAAGGTAATGGCGCAATCGCAAGTGGTGAGAATTCTCATGCGGAAGGAGTCGCCACAATTGCAAGTGGTAATTTTTCCCATGCCGAAGGAAATATCACAAGGGCGAGCGGGTATACCTCTCATGCAGAAGGTGACCGCACAAAAGCAAGTGCCACTTGTTCTCATGCGGAAGGTTATCGTACAACAGCAAACGGAGGTTATTCTCATGCGGAAGGTGCCAACACAACAACACGGAACCTTTTTGAGCATGCAGAGGGATATTTCAATAAATCCAACACTTTTTCACTCGATTACGGTCACTCAGGAAATACTCAGCATTCTATTGGTATTGGTACGTCTACGGCGGATACCAAAAACGCCTTTGAAATAATGCAGAACGGTAACGCTTACCTCTATGGGGTTGGTGGATACAATGGGACAAATCCTTCTTCTAATAACAGTTTGCAAAAAATCTTTGCCGATATAAGTGAAATAAGAAGTTTATCATTGTCTGAATTAGATTATATTTTAGGAACCGAAGGTGATGCTAGTGGTGGATACATAGCCGCGTTATATATTGATGACTTTGAAGATGGACAAGGTGGCAATACATATGCAGAGGAATCTGGCTATAATAATATTCAGGAATATATCTCTGATGTTTGCAACAATATGAGTGCCGCCGACCATGTGGGAACGAATATATTTATGCCGACTTGCAATGTTATGGAATATGAAGGCGCGGAATATCGCGTGTGGGTGGGATTTAACGCTGGCGAAAATCGAAACAGTATATACGCCTTGGCACCGAAAAATCTTGACTACACAACATTGTACAATAACTCTATGGAAGCAAACGTGAATAACCATTATTGTCCTTTTGCTGTTGTATTTAATGGTAGTCCGGACGAGATGGGTGATATATATACCGATAACCTTGACGTAGATTATAGGTTAATATGCGTTAAAACATTGGAATACTCAAGCACACCAATTCAAGAACATTCTTCTGCGATAGCAAAAATATATTTTGATGATTTCCATGAGTATGGCTTGTACATGTCAATGCATAACGCCGGAGTTGATACAATGGATAACTACATACAAGCAGTGAGAGATAATGATAACCCCGACCAATATTGGGAAGATGTTGGAGTAACAGTGGAATATGAGGGAGTGGAATACAAATTTTACGCAGATGGTAGCTCAAACATGTACGGCGGTTTATTACCAATGGACATGACATACCAAGACCTGTATCCACATACTCTTGAATGTGATGGACATAACATCAATACACCATATAGTCCATTTGTCGTAAGGTGGATAGAAGGTGAAGGTGTGGGTGACTATGAAGGGGAGGACCCCTCGAATAAGTATTCAACAATAATTGCGATTGAATAGAATGAAAAGTTATGAAACCGATTAAAACTTTTAGAATAGGCAGTTGCGTGTTTTTTGGTGGCATGGATGGGTTTGAGCCGAAAGATGTGGATGAATTATGTATCATGGATACATTCTCGTTTAAAGGGAATTCTATCCAATGTAGAGGACTTCATGGTAAAGATGTTTTCTTTTTTAGAAACATGTCAAAAGACGATTTCAAAAAAGATGTGAAGAACTCGAAACTCCCAATGGTGGCGGGTAAATTTCTGGTACCGGAGTTCGTCGAATACCTCGGCTTTACAATCGAAGACTTAAAAGAGTTTAGTGGAAAATTCGATGAAATTGACGAAAAACATGCATATGAAAAAATAATATATGAATCTTACATTGAAAATAATGGCTTTTTCCTTACAGCAGGACAAAAAGAAAAAGCGTTTAAAAAGTATAAGGAGACAAGATAATGCCATCAATTAGACAATTCGTTATTGATTCACTGAAAAGCGTGACTGAAAAACTTATATTAAAAGACGTTACGTGGAGTGAGTTGGTATCCCTCAGAGATTCCAAAAAGTTAGTAAAGGGCACGCAGTATCGTATAACAGATTATAATTGTACAACTGTGCAAGAAGATACTCAGTCAGCAGGACATCAGTTTGATATTATTGTCGTTGCTGACGATAACCATACACTCAACGAGAACGCAAGGGCTTGTCTGCACGAAGGGGATACATATTTCTCATCTGCCGGTGCAAATCTAAACGCTTGGGAGATTAAATATAGTCTGGACAATGATGATAAGAGATTTTATTGGGCCGTTACCGGTGCGACTGGGCGTGGCGTTATCTACTATATGAAAGATGAGTGGAATAATGAGTGTCCTTATGACTTTAAGAACATTCAGTTCCCAAGATATAAAATCACTGCTTGTCAGAAAGCACCGGATTTGGTAGGCCAATATTCAATAAATGGTGCGAAAGGTATCACTGTTGATACTGCTACGACTTATTGGTATTATACATTTACTTGGATAAATGCGCATGATGAAATAGAAGACCTTTCAATCGTTGGACAGGCATTGCCGAATGATGAAGGTCAGTATAATGGTGTTTTTGATAATAAGATTGAAAGTTTTAGTCCTTATGAGTTGTACCCTGACAGTCCGTCATCATTTACATTTGCTTTGAGTAATAACTGCTTTATATCAACATATGAATTTAGAGATGGTGCATTTTATGGATGCTATGCGAATAGGCTTGAAAGTGGTTGCTACTCCAACACCTTTGGACACAGTTGTTACTACAACACCTTTGGAAACAACTGCGTCTCCAACACCTTTGGGACAAACTGCAACAGTAATACCTTTGGGCACTTCTGCTACTCCAACACTTTTGGAAACAGCTGCAACTCCAACACTTTTAGAAACAGCTGCCACTCCAACACTTTTGGAAACGGCTGCCACTCCAACACTTTTGGAAACGACTGCCAGTCCAACACTTTTGGAAACGACTGCCAGTCCAACGCTTTTGGAAACAGATGCAGCACCAACACTTTTGCGAGCAGATGCTTATCCAACACCTTTGGGGCAAACTGCAACGGTAATACCTTTGGGTACTTCTGCTACTACAACACCTTTGGAAACAGCTGCGTCTCCAACACCTTTGGGGACCATTGCCACTCCAGCACCTTCGGTGAATCTGTTCAATGGTTCATCACTGGCAATGCAACGGGTGCCACAACATCAGCACAAACAAAGGGTTACATAGAATATCTCATTGTTGAAAATGGCGTTCAAAATGTTAATGCCTACTGCACAGGAACAACAAGTAGTACAAACTATTGTAGAAACATTAAGATTGGCTTGGGTGTGAAGGGAACATCTTCAAGTAATAGATTACAGATAGACATCACTCCTCAGATTGGTGCAACAGCAAGTGTTACCTATCAGCCAGCAGACAGTCAGATAATAAACATCTAGCCATAAAGGGAAATAGAACATTCAAAAGATATGAAAACAGAAAACAACAGACAATATTACTGTAATGAGGGAAAAGTATTCCGTCGCAAGGCAGATGGTTTCATTATGGGCAATGGCTTGGATTTGGGAGATGCCGACAGCATTGAAAACTATGAAGAAGTAGACAATCCCAACCCTGAAGATAATAAGGAAAAAGAAAAAAACGTGTAATAAGATATGAGTAAATTAACAGGAAATCAGGGATTCAATGGTGATGTATATATTAAGGGCGTCGGTGATTATACTGGAAATAATCCTGACTCATCTAGCCCACTTCATGAAGTTATACAATCTTTGTTAAATAAAATAAACGCTTTTACTTCACATGGCGTAAGTTCTATAGTAGCACTTACTGAAAGTGAATATGCCGCTCTTACCACGAAGGATGCTACTACTTTATATATAGTTAAACCAAACCCTTTTCCACTTACCGGTACAGGTACACAAGATGACCCTATCGTTGGATGGTATGAGAACGTAGCATGTGTTGTTAACTCGGCTGGAACGAGCGCTTCTGGCACTTACACTGCAACAATTGAAGGTGTTTATGATTTTCTAAGTAATATTTTAGGGCAGGGTGAACCCACGTCTTACTATTTTAGTTATAACAATAGTGTGATAGACATAGTTATTAGCAAAACTGGTTCTAAAATATCGAGCCAAACGATAACTGTGCAATCAAAGAGTTTACCTATTCTTAATGCAGAAAGCGTTATGTCAAGCTATTTCACTGTAAATTCTTCAGATTTAATAACATTCTATTTAACAGAGGATTAATCAAGTAAAGTAACAATGAGTACATTAGAAAAAGCATATTTCGGAAATATTCTTATAGGAAAAAACACGGGATTAATTATGGATATAACACGGAACAGGAGATACAATAATGAGTAAAGGAAAAATATATTTAGGTGATATCTTGGTGTCTAAGCCAAGTGAAGGTAGCGTAACCATTACCGAGAACGGAACTCACGATGTCAGCGAGTATGAACAGGCTGTGGTGAATGTAAGTGGTGGAGGTGGTGGGGGTAGCAGTAAGGTGCTAAACAAACTAAACGGAAGGATTATTGTTGCTACTGATTTTACAGGGTATGATACAAATCATCCATCGTTCACACATACTTATCAGTTTAGTGAAGAACCAATTGGGGCTACTTTCCTATGTGTAGGTATAGAGGCTATATGTAATGAAAACTCGCCCTATAATACTTTTAGGTATAGTTCAACGCAAACAAGCACAACTCAAATAGCAAATCCTTTTATTACTGAGGTTGAGACCAAGAATATTGTGGTTAATCGAACCATATTTGATTTCCTCACTGATGGAAAAACATATGGGTGTGAGTTTGGTGGGAGCGCTGTTGCCTCATGGAGTAATTCTTTGAGATATATTCATATCGGTTGGCATTTTCAAGATGGCTCATACGAATTTGATAGTTTTTGGATTCAATATGGTTATTGCCCATGTTTTGTCCGGGGAACAAAAATTACTCTATCTGATGGAGTAAAGAAAAATGTTGAAGATATCACATATGATGATAACCTTCTTGTATGGGATTTCGATAACGGCAAGGTGGCAAGTGCTAAACCTCTCTGGATATCGAAAGCAATGGTTACAAACGAGTATCACAAGATAACTCTTTCAGATGGTACTATTTTGAATCTTGTCGGTTCTAACGGAAAATGCCATAGACTTCTGTGTTTAGAAGATAATGCTTTCACTTATGCTGTTGACATGGTTGGTAAACATACATTCAGGCAAAACGGAATGATTGTGAAAGTAGTATCCGCAGAAACTATTCAGGAAGAGGTTGAATACTATAATCTTATTACCGATTATCATATGAATCTCTATGCTAATGGTATTCTTACTTCTTGCAGGTATTCGAATCTTTACCCGATTCAGGATGTAAGAACGTATCCCGCAATGAAATATGTCAAGCAAGAGAGGGAAATAGTTCCTTTTGATGCATATGAGGGTATGATTGATAGAAAGTGGTATAATGGCTTGCGTCTTGGAGAACAGACTATTCCAATCGAAGAGACGGTTGATTATGTGAAATTTAGAGAAAATATTGCAAAATAGTATGGAAATATTAAAAGATATAACAAAAACAGAAATTGGATGGATAGCCCCCGATGGAGAGGTGTGGGGATATTCCGACTATATCTATGGTTCTTCTGACCACGAAAAGATTGCGGCTCAGATTGCTCAAGACCACGGATATCAAAGTTCGGTAATTGAGAGGTATGGCTATGTAAAGTATTCCTTGTTACGCGTTGCAAAATCCTGGCAGATTTATGTTTTATCCGATGAGCAGCGTCTTAAGATTCTTGAGTTTATGCGGGCTAAGAATCTTACTGAGATTGGACTCGGCAGCCCGGACAATAAGCGTAGTCTTGAACAAATAGAATCTATGTCAGCAAGTGATATTGATTATGCTATGGGAGGTATTATGTTCTCCGATTATGACTACAAGAATAAAAAATGGAAATAACATATGACAGGAAAGATATACTTTGGAGAGATATTAGTAGGAAACGCAAAAGAGGAAATCACTGAGCCGGAAGAGAACCTCAATTACATTACAGTAGAGATAATAAAAATATCAAATCACGAGGGCGGAAGCTCCACAAATTAAAGGAGGAAACGATATGCCAGTAATAGACCCAGTAGTACCACCAGTAGTAACAGATTCTTATAGATGTAGTCTTGTTGAGGTTGGCGAGGGATTTGATATGTCCGACTTAACAAATGCCCCTCCCATTCTTTATTTAAAAAGTGGAAATAATGTAGAAGAAATACCTGTCACTCGTTGGCAATATTCTAACAATAATACACTGTATGCGATATCATCGGAATTAGTCACACGTTATGGTGCTAATCACGACGCACTGATGTTTAGTTCGTTTGTGAACGGTGTTCCTACGGTTGTAGAACTTACAAATTCATCGGGCCTCCCGTAATTATAGTTATTATTTGCAATTTTGTAGGGAACGTCTTCAAGTAATAGATTGCAGATAGACATCATCCCTGTTACCTATCAGCCTGCAAACAGTCAGGTAATAAGCATCTAACGGAATAAAAGTAAAACATTCAAAAAATATGATAACAGTAACACCCAACAACATTCACATTGACGACTCGTACGGGGTTTCCAAGAAAAACTTTGATGCGATACTTGATGACGTTGAGAAAGAGCATCCTGAGTGCCTTGTTTTTCAGCATCGTAAAAGAATATCAATGAAATTCGAATGGGCAACCCACAATGCCTTATATCTTTTAGGCTTATGGAAGAGCCATACAAAAGACGTTGATATTAACTGGCCCATCAAATGGTACGTTTGTTTCTTATACAATGTGGTGGGGGCTTTGGTATGGCTGTTTATACCTTAACGAATAAGGGGTGGAATTAACCACCCCTTTGTTTTTAGAATTTGCCATTCTTGCATTATAACTATATTAGATTTTCAATTTTTGCATATTCTTCATAGTCTATCGTATCATCATCAGTGGATATAATACCACCACATTCGGTACATCTATACAGACCCTCTTCGTAATCCACGAGATTTTCGCCCATTTCATCACAAACGCCCCTACCACAATGAGGGCATTTAAACCAATGTGCCATATCAATCCCCCTTTCTTGTATTAAAACCAAGTTCGTAGAAATGGCGAGCAACTTCATTAAAAGTTTCAATATGAAGACAAGCGATTGAATCATTTGGTTCGGCTGCACATCTACCCCAAATTTTAGTCACATCCTTATCAAACTTCCCCAAATCCACCTCCGGCTGCTCCTGCTTTGGCATGGGACGGAAGGATTTGAGGCGATTTTCAAGCCACTCTGAAATGATGCTGGCATCCCACTTATCAGAACGCTCATATTTACTGAGGGCATTCTTGCAGACCCCCAAGAATATCTCATCTTCCTTGCTCCACTCTGCCGGCTGCTCTTTAAGTTCAACCCCGACCTTCAAATCATGAATAAACTTTGCTCTTTCATTCGAGGTTGCTCGCTTAAACTTTATAAAGTTGTCCCCATTACAATACACAACACCATCAACGCCGAGAATATGACCTTCGCAGAAGGTTGAGCCTGTTTCTCCGAGATTTCTTTCTTCCACATTTGCAAGAACAAGAAAGACTCTTTTCCCATCGCTAATAAAGTCTCCACCTTTTATCACGTCAGACTCTGCGGGCTGCTCCTGCTGGAGAGAGTCAATGAAAACAAGAATGTCTTTTGTAGCAAGTTGATAGGCACTTTCCGCCTCTCCGGTATCAAACCCTTGCTCGCATTGTAGCCCCTTTATCTTAACTTTCAGTTTATCTGCATCAATGTATTTCATTTACTTTCCTCTTTTCTTGCGTCATAGTATTCACAACATTCATGACCATATACACGGTCTATTGCCGTGTCCGGATTGCAACATATACCCTCCGGCTCGGTATTTTCTGAACCGCATTGTGTCGGCTTGTAATACTCACAATACAAACAATAATAGTTACTCATTTCTTTCTTGCGTTAAGGCCAAGTTCGTAGAAGTGACATGCAAATTTGAGCCACAAATCATCCATACCAACCACTCCGTGTTTATCCTTCCACCTCTTAACTTCTTCCTCTAAACCCACCTCCGGCTGCTCCTTCTGGAGAGATACGATGAGGGAAAGAATCTCCTCATCTTCGTTTGCCCTAATTTGAGCAGCATTACCAAGAGACGAAAGCCCGCGCTTTTGTACAAATTCTCTTCTCTCTTTCTTTCGTCTTTCTATCTCAGCAATCAGTCTATCTGTGTTAATGTATTTCATTTACTTTCTTCTTTCTTGCATTAAGCCACATTTCATCACCAATTAAAAGAAATGGAATTTTGTGTAGTGCCGTTGCTTTTTTGTATGTTTTATCTTTTTCTAAATGGAATCTTGAAGAAAAGTCAAACCCAATTTCTTCTATCTTATTCCTGTCATTTAGTTTTATGAAACAAATAGTTTCAATATCTCCATAAATAAAATGATTAAAGCGCTTCTTTTGGAAAACAAAAATGTCAGAAAGAAAACACGGATTCTCGACTTCATATATATCTTCGTTTGTTATGTCAAAGTCTGAGAAACAAGTACCATCGTCATCATAATAAGACATTAAGTCCTGAAACTGTCCATCCCGCAAATATTCTCGCTCTATACAAATACTGACTCCATTGATTTCGTATGGCATATCTATTCCTCCTTTCTTGCGTTAAATCCAAGTTCGTAGAAGTAGCGGGCGAACCGAGCAATTCTTGGAGTCCAATCTTTATAGTTTCTAAGTTCTCCAATAAAGCCGATTGTGTATTGTTCAATTTCTTTCTCCAAATCCACCTCCGGCTGCTCCTGCTGGAGAGAGGCGATGAGTTTTAATACGTCTGCATATCCTGCTGAAATCCCAAATGCAAATTCAAGACCTACACCAGATGGGGACCTCATTGTTTCTTTGCTTACCTTGTCGAGCCTTTCTATCTCGGCAATCAGTTTGTCTGCGTCAATGTATTTCATAGGCTAAAGTAGTTTTTGAAGGTCGTTGTAAAGTGATTCTAATGGGACCTGTTGTCTGCAAGTCAAAAGTGCCCTATTAATCACATCTTTCAGCGCTTTCATCTGCTCCTCGCTCGGCTTCCAATGAGGCTGAACATTCAGCAAATCTTCAACGTAAGCCCATTTATCATCCGGCTGGAAGTTTATGTCATCAAGTTCTGCTTGAAGACAAGTATCTTCGTGAGTAACCGCATTAACTCTGTTTCCGTGATACCATATATGAATTATGGGTAATTTTGTAGGCTTTTCTTCGCTCGCATTGTGCCACACGGTATGATTTGTGCTCAACTGTGGGCTTGGCTGGGGATGGAGGGATTTGAGTAATTTGATGCAAGCCTTAAGGTCGTTACGCATTAAATGTCCATTATGCTCTTCTTTGTCAAGAATGTCTATAATGATATTCAATAACCTTTCATCCTCCTCGCTCCATTCTGCGGGCTTCTGCTCTTTCTGCATTGCCCCCTCAAAATCATTGATAAGCCTTTCTTCGTCAATACTGCCATCGTATTCTACACTTTTGTGGAACTCGTTATACTCCGAATTCATATAGCGACAAACATGCTTCCTCAGCCATTCCGATGCAGCACTAATGTTCAAAGATTTCTGCTCTTTCTGCTTTTCGAGGTAGGCAACTATTTGGCTTCCATCATATTTAAGATTTACCCAATCATGAGTATTCTTAAAAAAATTTACTAACGCTTTCCTTATCTCCTCATCCTCACTCTCCCTGAGTTCGGGGAACACCTCGTCTATCGGCATCCCCTTTCTTGCCCTCTCAAGGGCTTCTTCATATTTGCTATCTAGTTCCATATTATGATAATTTTTGCTATTTGGCTCCATATTTTTCCCTCATGGAAATGGCTGCTTAATCCCCGCCTTCTTCACTCATAATTCGGTGCAATTCAAGATAGACGTCGGCTTCCTCTGAAATATCTAATTCAGGCTCTTTGATAGTACATGTTTCGTGTGTGCATTCACCACCCGTTAAAATACAACAGCCGTTTTTTAAGCGGTTTCTACAATCAATCTTTGACATATCTTCTTATTTTAGTTTCTATTTGCGGTAATTATTACCGCACTTCATTCTGTTACCCTTGTCAAAGGCTTACCGAACCTTTCATTTAGTCCATCAAGCCATTCCTTTTCAGAACTCAAATCAAGTTTATAGTCTCTTTCTAATTGTGAGAGAGACATATTGATTTCTTCTACATGTCCCCTATCTCTTGGGGTAAAATAATTCTGTTTCATATCTGTTTCCGTATTAGCAATTCTTTATTTATAAATGCCTATTTTTTAGTCAACATCTATATCGTCCCAATCAATTAGTTTTTGAAGCTCATTAAAAAGTGACTTAAGAATACGATGTTTATCACATCCATCAAGATATTGTTTTCCATTTTCTTTGAGAACGCAATCCAATAAACAACGCATCTGCTCCTCGGTGGGCTTCCAATTGCTCGATGGCTTTAGACGTCCGCGGAGGGATTTGAGCCAAGAAAATAACTCTTCATAATTAGTGCCGAATCCTTCAAGTACATCCTTGTCTATAACTTTGATGATATACCTAATGATTGAGTCAAGAACTTTTATCTTTACTTCATCCTCCTCGCTCCACTCTTGTTTTGGTTGTGGACGGAGGGATTTGAACCAAAGGTATTTGTCTTGTGGAATATCTTTACCTCCGGCTATTACTGATTCAGCACGGAAGAATTTGTCAAACCACTCAAAATTTTCTCTATCTTCCTCGCTCCACTCTATTTTATGACATAATCCGTATTTTTCGGGATTATAGCATACATCCAGACGACCGTTTTGCCTTATTCTTTCTTTCTCTTCCTCGCTCCACTCTGCGAGCTTCTGCCCTTTCTGGTTTTCGATGTATGCATAATAGAAATCCACAATCTCCTTTGCATTATTACCTTTCATAACCGGAATATATGCTCCATTAAATGCAAGAACAAGATGCTCTCCCTTTTTTGTCCTTCTGATTGCCTCCTCTGCAGCAGTAGTTATATCAACACCAGCCAATGGGCTGAAAACATATTCCTTGCCTTCTTTCTGCTTTTCGAGGTATAAAATCCAGTCAGCACAATCAGCCTTGCCCCATTTATCGAAATTAGCATTTTTTCCCATATGCCAAAAATCGTCAAGAAACTCAAGCAAAGAGTTCCTTATCCTCTCGTCCTCACCCTCCTTGAGTTCCGGAAACATTTCTTCTTTTAAGTCTTGCGTAAACATAATACTCGCGCCATCATACTTATGCAAGACTTCTAATGCATGGTCGTATGCTTTTGCTTTTTCTTCAATACCCATAGTTTATACCTCATGTTTTATATCGTCCACTGTACTATTTGTGGTGCTTTGTAGTAGGTCTCCATCCCGTCTTTGAATATGATGAGTTTCTCAGAGACCATATCACCGTTGATTCCTTCAAAGTACCTTGTCCCTTTCGGGATTATGGCCACGCACTTCATTATCGACTGCGGGCTAAAGCGGAAAGGGTGATGGTACACAGCACTGTCGACTGCATATGAATGTATGCCTTGCTCCACAATAACACAGGCAACGGGGTGGGTGTAGTGGTCGGTTTTGTGCGGAAAACGGCAGTTGATATTTCCAAGCCCACTCAACGTGACATACCCGCACATTTCCGGAACCTCAAGAATACATATTCCGTCCTTATCGAACTCCACTTTTTTGTCCATATAAAGTGTGGTGTATAAAACCAGTTTTTCACTGAGGTTGAGCATCTTGATGTATTTGTGCACCATGATGTCTTCCTTCGCGACGAGCGGTATGCCACTTCTGTTTTTAACTATAAGACACATATTACGATATTGTTCTAATTTTTTTCTCGGTGCAAATCATATCCGCCGGCCAAGGCCTGCCAGTTCCTTCTGGAGTTCCTCTGATAGATTTTGCCTGCGCCACCAGTCAACGAATATCTGTACCTTCTTTCCGTATATCTCAACTTCCATCCCCGGGTCCTCGAACTGAAAGATGCGGTATATGTTCATCTTCTCACTGACAATGTCACCGTCTTCCCCGACATAAAACGGGGTGTTTTCCGGAATGACCGCAAGGACAATGCAACATCTCGGGCCACATCGGGATGATATAAATTCCTTTGCCTCCCCGTAGGTGAGACAGGCATGAATTCCCTCTTCCACTGTGTAATTCTCAAAGTGACAGCGTATGTTCATTGAGCTTTCCATTTCACAGATATTCCCGTGAAAATCTACCGGGAAATACCTGAACGGGGTATGGTAGGTATACCCAAGGTCAAGAGGAGAGTAATCTCTCTGCAATATCTTGAAAACCGCTATGGGGCGGTCTGCAGTAAGGGGCTTCATCCCCCCGGTTTCTTCGTCGTAATGGTGGTATGTATTTATTGTCAAACACATGTTCTCAGTCTCCTGTCTACTGTACCGACCTGATGCCGGCGTAAATTCCACATCTTGTGAATAATATATTTCCAATTGTTAACATCGCAAATATACAAAAAAAGTCCGAGAGTCATTTACTCTCGGCGCAAAAGTTTTCCGTCGCTTTTGGGGTAATCAACAGGTATCTTCTACTGAAACGAATCGTCGGGCATTATGGTTTGTGTTCCGCCAGCAAAAATATACCCTTTTTCGGGTACTTTGACGTTCCGGTCTGACTCTTTGATTTTTACATATCCCCCGGTGATGGGGTGCAAGGCGGAAGCATCGGACTGCCCGCAGACTATTGAATCCTTATATGTGGGAAAAGAGGAATCGAGCCAACATCTAATCCGCCTGAAAAGGTCTTTATCGAATTTTCCCCATTCGAGGGTCTCGTCGCTTTTATAATCCTCAAACAGATTCTCGGACATTGTTCTTGCCACATCCCTTACAGTCTGCACCAACACTTCCGGATTTGTCAGACAGTCTTCCCTGAAACACCCATATTCAAGTACTTCTCTCACGAAGTCGGCCAGTGTCAACTTCATACAGTGAGGAACCCGCTCTTCCAATATTCCCTGCTCCTTCATATAGTTCAGGGCGAGTTTTATGTTTTTTTCTGTGTACATATCCTAAATCAGTTTTTCAAGGCAATGCTTTACGGCAGATTCACAAGATTCTTCAAAAGTGTCAAAGCCTTTTGGCGTGTAACACGTAGATTCATCTAACCATTTAACTTTTTCGGCGTCGAGGACTATCCAGTAATATTTCGGAACATCATAACTCTTAGAGATTGAAAAGTTCATAATACGAATTTCAATGTACAGTTTGCGAACCCTCCTCAGCCACCTCATCGCTTCCCACAGTGTTGGACGAGAGTAATATATTTCCTCTTTGTTCCAGTTATAAGCGTCACCGTATATAGAACGCTCGCCGATGTTGCAAGCCCTTTCTATCGTATGTCCATCTTCATTGTAGCCTGTTTCTGTAGGATAATCAAACCCTTTCTCTTTCAAGAGTTTGGCAGCCTCAAAACTAATGTAATCTTTTGCAATCATTTATTTATTCTCTTGGCAATACTTACAACTTGGCCAATGCACGATTTCAACATCATATACACCGGCTCCAATATATGAGTGATTGTAGACGAACTGATGTGAATATCCTTCAAAAGTCAACTCAACTAATTTTGTGTCTGAAATCAATGACTCTGGAGTTCCCGGAGTCATTTTTTCAACTACATTATCGCATGAGCATAAGGCGGCAGCCATCAATGTGATAAAAATAAATTTCTTCATGTTCTATTGAGTTTTATACATTCCCTTAGGTGCTTCAAGAGCAAGGCCCATAGTGATAAGACCACGATAGTCAAGGTGATTTTTATTACAGTAATCTACTTTTCCGGAAGTAACTGGACAAGGAGTGCCAGTTTCATTCATGTATTCGGCATTATACCATTCCCTAACAGATTGAAAATCTTTATCTCCAATAAGTGCAAGTTCATCTTTTTCTTTTTCACTCATACTTGACATTGGGCGAAGATATGGTTTGACTTCCCCAATGTTAAAAGGTCTGCTACCGCTTTCAGAACCTGCCCCGACTTTCTTGTCATAGCCAATCCACCCACTCAATGTTTCTGGGTAAATGGTGGTTATTTTCCAATGTGGAACCTCAAATTCATTTTCCTTGTAGTCAACGATTACTCCATACGGCAACCTTGCACAAAGGTCTTTAAGTAGCAGTTGTTTTTCTTCCAGTGTCATAACTAATACCCCCATTCAACCGACCAATATTCCCACGGGTCCCATACTTTATCAATGTCAAAGCCATCTTTACGAAGCCTCGCAATCGTTTCTTCTGTTGCTGCCCAAATGAACTCACCCCTACTACCATTTTTGCCAGGGAGATAGACATATGGTTCCCCATTCTCCATTGCTTCTTTGATTAGTTTCTGTGCTTCTTCATAATTTCGCCCACCATCACCATTTGTGTAGTAAGCATTTACCATTTCTTCTTTTGTCATGACAGCTTTTCTTTAATTTTTAACAATTCCTTTTCTTCAGCAATGAATGGTTGCAACTCTTCCAAACGTTTGTTAATTGCCCCCTTAATATATTCAATCGTCTCCGTTTTGTATGAATTCTCAGCGTCCGTTTCATATGGCCGAACCCAAAAGTAATGTCTATCATAATATGTTTTGTTGAAAACCTGCAGTTCCATTAACCCATCATCATAGGTATAAAACAAGGCATTTTCCAAATCATATTCTTCCTTATCCAATTTTTTTGTGGTGAGGTAACTCTTGATTATATCCGTGTGAATTGGAATGAAATCAAGATTAAGGCTGTCGCGGATGTCCTTATTCCAATCTATTCTCTTGTTGTATTCTTCAACAAAGTTTTTTACTTTCTTGTCCATGGCGAAAATTTTTAAACGGGCATTTCACCCTCATAAAACAATGATATGGGACTGAAACATCTTTGCCCAAAGATGCTCCACCCTTCAGGTAAGATGAGTGTTTCCCACTCATCCCTATACCTGAGTTGTTCGTATTCTTCGCTGATTACTCTTTTTCTCTTTTCTTTTTCGTATTCTTCTTTCTCCTTTTCTTCACGCTCACGAGCACGCCGCCGTGCATCATCCTCCTCTATCATTTTACGCCATTTAGCTTCACGAGCCATTTCCTCGCGAATCTCCTCGTCAGATTTTTCTTTTATATGGATAAAAATTGGTATAAGCATAGTAATTTAATTTTCGTTCGTGGCAAAAGAAGTTTTAAACTCCGAAAAACTTTTCAGCCCCAATTTGATTTTTAATGTATCGCACTTTGTCAATGACTGGATATGTCAGTGCTTTGTCGTATTCACCATTGGTTTTTAGAAACGAATAATCAATGGCTTCAACTAACATTTCCAACAATTCTCTATCAGTATGTTTTTGTTTCTTATCCATTAATTAATTCTTTCTTTCTCTGTTCGTTAAAGCGTTTCAAAACCTCTCCGTAGAATCCCTCATCACCATCAAAGAGAATCTCCTTTCCCAAAGACTCAGCCCTGCCGTTTTCAAAGTCGGCATCGTGCAGCAAATGGTCAAGATTCTTCACATCCTCCCAAGTCAGTGTAAGGTCATACATCGCTTGCGCATAACCGACGAAACACGCGGCTCTCATGGAATCACCGATTTCTCCATCGAATTTGTCGAGAGGGTACATCTTTAAGGCTACCTTTGCTGCTCTATCCATTGTCTTCCTCTATAAATGCTTTAAGGTCAGCCCAGCAAGCGCATGAGACATGATATTTAATTGGTAAGCACCTACTGACCTCCATGCTGCCTATGTAATAATCCGCATTTTTAATTAACCAAGAAACAGCTCTTTCTATCGTGTCTTTCTCGGCCTTCTCATAGCCCTGCTGAAATATAGCTCTCGCTGGCTGGTGTGTATCTATTCTTTCACTTTGAACCCTTTTCGCATGCCTTTTGACCGTAGTGTATATTGGCGGATAGGCTTCCATGGCAGCAGCCTCTGCTCTTTTACTCATGGCTGTCCTCCTTTTAACATTCGCAAGCGGTTGTCATATAGCAATCATCAATATGAACTTTGAGATTTCTGTATTGCACTCCACAAAGTTCCCACTCCTTAATTCGTTCCTTCGCCTCTTTCTTGATGTCTTTTTTCCGGCAGGCAAATCGTTCACCCTCAAAGCTATGCTCTGAAACCCAAGAATGGCTTTCCTCGTCAAATACCTCATAAGACCACGAGTAATCAACCCACCACGAATAATCATGTCCTACTATTGCTGGCATATTCAATCCTCCTTAAAACCGGGAAGTTTCTTAAGGTCTGAAACGAAAATTGCACGTTTTGTAATAGTGTCGTATAAGAGCATATCAGACGAAATATTAAAATCAGTAGTATGAATAAGAACATATCTGGAATCATCAAATATTTTATTGGTATCCCATTTCATCCACCTCGGCAAGTCCTTCAAGGCTTCGGCTTGGCCATCTCTTTTCCCGTTCTCATAAACAACCTCATCTTGATTCTTATAAGCAACTTCAAGTCTTTCTAATACTTCTGGCTCAAGTTCTTTTCTTGCATAGTCAAGGAGTTCTTTAGCAATTCTTTTTATTAGTTCTTCGCCTACGGTTTTACCATCGCAATACGCGTAAACTTTTTTCTCAAACGCCGTCATTTCCGGCTCCGGCGTGACAATAAAAAGGTCTTCATCGCTGGAGCATGTAGCACTATAATGTCCATCCATGCTATATGAAAAAATATGCTCACTAAGGCTTCCATCATAGTTTGGATAATTTGCTACCAATGCAACAATAGGGTTGTAGCTATCCATGTCCCAACAAACAATTCTGGTAGGCTTTCCATCTCTTGTTTCTACCTTATATTCTCTACTTTCAATTTGCGGACGGTACTTAATATCAAAAGGTATTCTCATATTTCAATTTCTTTTTCGATTTTAGCAATTTTTAATGCGTGCTGGAGTTGGTGAACATATTCACACTTTATGTTTGAATCATATATGTTAATGAAGCAAGGCCAATTCCCTTCTCTATCGAGACATGCTGTTGCCAACTCAAGCCCCTTATAAATCCACCAACCATTCCACACCGAATCCGTATTGTCGCTTCGGGTGAAACCAAACCCGTTTTTCTCCAAGATTTCGGGTGTGAGGGGAACTGGGTCTAATTCGTCTTCATCATAAACATCATACCCACTCTCGAACTCCACGCCAACAATGGCATATTTTTCCCTTTGCTCGATATCGAGCACTCGACCGAATAAATTTCCTTTCTTTACCCAGTCACCAAGCATTAATTCTTTTGCGTGTACCATTAATAGTCTATTGCGTCTTGTTTGTTGATAAAGAAGTGAATTCCATGAGAACACTCATTCCATCTATTCTCATCGAAACTATCTGGGAACACTATTTCTCCAACCTTGTAAGTAGTGATATGGTCATAAGCATCATGTTTCAGTTCAGTCACAGGGTTTGTTCCGTCAAGGTCGGTGATTTCAAGCACCTGTGCTTTACTGCAGCGACACTTCTGCGTGGTTGCAGAGCTTCGCTTTGCATCTTCGGGAATGAGCAACTTAATTAGCTTGTCCTCGGCTTTCTTCCAGCCTACGAATGCTCCATCAGAGGGGCAGGCGAGGGGGGCATAGGGGCTTCCTTTTACGCCACGGAGTTTTGCACCACGGATGTCTGTGGTACGGAGGTCTGTGTCACTGAGGTCTGCGCCAACGAGGTCTGCACCAACGAGGTCTGCATCATTAAGGTCTGTGCCACGGAGTTTTGCACCACGGAGGAATGCGCTACGGAGATGTGTGCTACTGATGTCTGCATCACTGAGGTCTGCGCCACGGAGGTCTGTGTAACTGAGGTCTGAATACCTGAGTTTTGCACCACTGAGGTCTGAATAACAGAGGTCTGCACTCATGAGGTCTACACCATTGAGAATTGCACCACTGAGGTTTGCATAACGAAGGTCTGCATCACGGAGGTTTGCACATCTCTTAACCGCTTCTGTAATGGTATCCTTAATAGTGTTGTTCTCCTTCTCATACTCGAACAGGATAGAACCCGTCCAGCGGTTCTTTATTTGGATTTTAATTTTTGTCATATTACTTTGAGTTGAGTTTGTTAATAACGACATTCATAAATTGTGCATACGGATGAGTTTCATTGGAGCACTTTGCCCTCTCCGTTTTCGCCCACTCCAGCAGAGCGTCCTTGCGGATATATTCGGAAAAGTTTGGAAGTTGTTTTAACGATATTTTCGTGGCACAATCATTGACAACAGCCAAGTCATCAATATAAACTTTTTCTGGTGCTTTCATGTTATTTTTCCTTTCTTACGTTAGAGCTCAATCGCATGTGCCGCCTCTTTTAGTTTGCGAAACTCATAGAGTGCAAGTGAAACATCTGCATATGATTGTATTTGTTTCCATTTATGGAAGCAGTTTTTACGAACATAAATTGCATAGGTGCCAGGTCTCTCTAGACTATAATTGTTTGCTTTGCAATCTTCTGAAAAATCTATTTTAACTTGCATAGTTATTTCTCCTTATAACCGTACTTATTGGCAATCTTGTCAACAAACAGAATCACTGCTACTAAAGGAATACATATAAAAGTTAAAGGCCATATTGCTCCTATTATAAGCCATCCCGAATCAGAACTTTTTGCCCATCGTGCAAAAGCAATAGTTGTAATAATCCACATTACTATGTAGAATATAATCAACAATACAATCAAATACCAACTCATTTGGTTGCCTCCTTTCTTGCGTTAATCTTTTGGTAAATCTTCTATGATTGGCAGTGGAATATAGTGCTCACCTTTTTTAGCATTGTTTCTTATTACTACATTTCCATTTTTAGCAATAACAAGGCATCTAACAAAGGAAAAAGAATAATCCTTATCTGCCTTATACCATTTTAATTCTTTCCATTGCATATACCTTAATCCTCCTTTCTTACATTTCTGTTCAGGCTGTATATTGCCCATATAACACCATCTTTCCATATTTCTCGTTTGGAAAAGTTTTCATCTTCTCGATTGGGGTATTTGATTTTTTCGACGCCAAGTTTTTTCTTGGCAGGAAAGACTTTGTATGATGCTTTTTCTATTTTCTCCAAATCCACCTCCGGCTGTTCCTGAGAGATTGTCGGCAAAGAATCAAATGCGTTAATTATTGCATTCGCTCTATCATTTGTGGGGTCAGCATCAAGTACACGATAGACTTCCGTCATAAAATCATCCCTTACTGCGTCGACATCTACCAAATTATTTGATGTTTCCAGCATCTCCTGCTGGAGAGAAGTAATTATATTATTTTTTAAATCTTGGAGAACACTTCTTCCAACCCAAACAGAACCACTCAATCCCAAATCTTCAAGTTTTGCATCTATAAGTGCAATCAGTTTGTCTGCGTCAATGTAGTGTCCAATATGTTGTTTCAAAATATCCATGTTTATTTGCTTTTGCCCTTAACTTGTCTTCAAGAACCTTCATAGGTGTGCCCTCCGGCCATTTGCAGGTAGTCTTCCAAATGCAACGAGAACCGCCACCGATTATTTTTTCATGAACGGCAAGCATAAATCTACTCTTTCCGTATTGACCATAATTAAAAAAAAATATCCATAGACTAAAGTTGTTTTTTAAGGTCGTCGTAAAGTGAACCAAGTGTTTCGTACACATGAGGTGCATAGCACTTCTGTAATTTTAGTTGCGTATAAGCGTATGCCAAATGGTCTATCTGCTCTTCACTTGGCTTCCAGTGAGGCTGAGGGCGAAGGGAGCGGATTTTATTTATCAGTTCTGGTGCATAATAACAGCCCACATAATTATTTTTTGCTATTGCTGCTAAAAGATTACATAAATCCTTGATGAACTCCCTATCTTTATCGCTCCACTCTGTGAACTTCTGGCCATAGTCCTTCACAAAGGTCTTGACAATATCTTGGAATTTAGGAAGTGAGATGTGGTCAAATCCACCTTTACCATTTCCGTAAGTGCCATAGTAAAGCTGTATTGCTTCTTCAAGCGACGGAGGGTACACACTATTATCTGCAGGCTTCTGCTTCTGTGTTAATCCATCCTGATACCCGTTAACATATTGGGTTTTTAACTTCAGTTGGAATGGTTCCGATTTTTCATATTCTTCCGCAGTCATTTTATCTTTCTGCCTTTCGAGGTAGGCAAGAGTATCTATAAGAAACATAAGTCTTGGGCTGTTTTCCGGCTTTACCTTAGACTCCATATACTCTTTTTCCTTCTGGATGAAAGATACCAACTCCTTCCTTATCCTCTCATCCTCGCTCTCTATTTGCATGAGGATAACCTTGTTACCCTCTATTCTGGCCTCATAGCCTTCGGGAATTTCTATTGTCTTATTCTCGGGAATTTCTATTGTCTTATCCATGGTTGTTAATAATTTAGTCGTTGGTTTTTGGTTGTTTCTCGTTTTTGAGTTTTTCAAGCTCTTTCTCGAGCAGGGAAATCATCATATCTTTAAAACTTACCTCCTTAAACCCGAAAATATTTTCGTTCGTTTTAACATATGACTCAATGTTCGGAACTTCCACATCCGGGCAAACGGACAGGCAGTCAACCATATCTGCCGCCATCTGCAAGACACTTTCTTTGATAATTGTTGAAATCGCCGCTATTCCTGATTCGGCGTTATCAAACTCATACCTGAAAAAGGCACCACCATATTCTGAAACAATCTGGATTTTTATATCATCAAAATCATCCCGGCTCCTTTCAAGTGTAAATTTTAATCTACAATTCGGCCCGATGTTTTTTATGTATTCATCTTTCCAATTTTCTCTTGGATGTTTAAATCCCATTTTATCAGTAAGATACCAGGTGACCCTTTGTTCGATTCTTGCGGATTCACGCATGAGGGGATTATATGTGTCAACCGGATATGGCAAAGACTTCTCCCACTTGCGCAGTGCTTCATCGAGGCTTTCAATTTGTGTATATTGAGCACCGTTGAATATTGCCTTACCGTTTTTCAGGGAAATGTTTCCACAATATCCGATACCGTATGTATATTCACCTCTCTTTCTGTAAAGGGACACATCCTTATTGTGGCCAATGATATTGTACCTTTCCTGTAAGTCTTTTCGTGTCATATTGTTTTTTTTTTTGAATTCCGCATTGCAAATATACAAATTTCGAAAGAGAGTTTTCCAATTCAGGCGCATTAATGGGTTTATTCGTGGGGGCGACCACCCATAAGTTTCTCTTTCAAATTAGTGTTTCTCCTTACCGATGTGACCGTTTCAACAGCCTTTCTTATCATTTCTTTCATTCCAACAATAAGACAAATATTCTTCGCCCTGGTTACAGCCGTGTACAACAGATTCCTTTCCAACATGTTATATGCTTCAATGAAAATTGGAATTATGACAATAGGGAATTCCGAACCTTGAGACTTGTGAATTGTCATCGCGTAGCACAAAACTATTTCATTGAAATCTCCCGGCATATATTGTACTGTGCGACCGTCAAAATCGGAGGTTATGATTTTTTCCATTGGGTCAATGGATGTTATAATGCCAGTTTCTCCATTGAAAACATTCTTGTCATAGTTGTTCTTTGTCTGCATTATCCTGTCACCAATACGGAAAACGGTGTCACCAAAAGTTATCTGTATCCCAGTAGGATTAAGTCTCCTCTGCAGTACCTTGTTAAGGTTATTTATTCCACAGGTACCTGCTTTTTTGGGGCATATTACTTGTATGTCAGCCGAAGGAACATCATATTTCGCTGGAAGACGTTTTTCAAGTAAATCCGCTATCATCTCCGGGGTTGTTGCTGGAGAACTTTCAATAAAAAAGAAATCAGTCCCGGGTTTTGAATTGAGAACAGCCGGCATTTGTCCGGAATTTATTCTGTGAGCGTTCACTATGATGTCCGAACCCTCGGCCTGACGGTAGATTTTTGTAAGTTTAACAGTGGGTACCACCCCGGAAGCAATGATGTCTGAGAGAACATTGCCGGGCCCAATTGGGGGTAACTGGTCCACATCCCCGACGATAATAAGTTTTGTTGTTGGAGAAACGGCGTCAAGAAGCACATCCATAAGTTGGATGTTTATCATACTGGCTTCATCCAATATGATGGCATCATAATGAAGAAAGTTACTGTTGTTGTATTCATAATCTTCTTCCCCCGGAATATATCCGAGAAGCCGATGGATTGTGCTGGCCTCAACGCCAGTGACTTCTTTTATCCTCTTTGCGGCCTTTCCTGTTGGTGCTGCTGCGGCTATTTTATAATGGGCAGATTTCAACGCCTCTATTACAGCCTTGAGAATTGTCGTTTTTCCGGTGCCCGGTCCTCCAGTCACCACTGACACGCCGGAATTGAGGACGGTTTTTATTCCATTTTTTTGAACATCATCATACTCCAAGCCGGTTACTTTCTGAATCGTATCTATATTACAGGAAACCCCAATTGTGCATTCGGCAAGTATTTTCCTTATTTTTGTTGCAACCCTTTGTTCGGCATACCATAAGGAAGACTTGAATATTCTTTCCTCACCATCGTCTACCAATGTACGTTTGTCACACATTTCTGAAATGACCGGGGCAATAACATCATGACTCACACCCAGAAGTTCCGAGACCCATTGAAAAAGATGCTGTTTTTCACAGTATGTGTCCCCGGCCTCTGCACGCCCAGAAAGAATGTACATCACACCCGCCTCACACCTCCGGGTATTTGTTGGCTCTATACCTAGCCTTAATGCGAGGGCGTCAACTTTCTCAAAGCCTACGCCATCCATTTCCTCAAGAAGTCTGTAAGGGTCCTCCTTTATGTCTTCGATTGCTGAGTTTCCATAACGGCGGTACACTTTGACGGCGAAACTGACCGGTAGTTCCAAGTCGTGAAGAAATGAAACGAGTTCACGGATGTTCTTGTGCTCGGCCCACGATTTCCATATTGATTCCGCCCGGCCCTTGCCTATCCCTTTCACTTTTAACAGTTCTTTTGACTTACTGTCAAGAACTTTGAATGTTTCCGCCCCGAAATATTCCACAATGGCCCTCGCATAAACCGGGCCAATGTTTTTCACCAATCCTGATGAAAGGTAATTGATGATATCAATTGGTTTTTGGGGTATACTCTCCTCGGCAGTTTCTGCGATGAATTTTGTACCCCACTTATCCCTTCCCCATCCACCTGAGAATGTATAAGCCACACCCCGCACAGGATTTATCATTCCTTTGCAGGTTACAACAGTGTCATTGTCCGTTTTAAGTATGGTAAAGCCATCTTCCTCGTTGCGAAAGACAATGTTCTGTATCTTCCCTTCCAGTACTTCCATCTACCACCCTCCATTCAGTTCGTTTAAGAACGTCCTCAAGCCTTTCCCTAAGTGTTTCCTTTTACCGGGGTTCTTGATTAAAATATAAAAAAGGACAATAGTGTTGACGACCGGCAGAATCAGGGAGAGTATCGACCAGAAACTGATGGTAATGTCCCTATCCCCGTACAATACACCAAGGATAGGCACTGTGATGATATACACCGCCAAAATTGCGAAAAAAAATGTTACCATATTTCTATCTATCGAGTTTGTTTCTACCGGGGAGTTTTTCCACCAAATCCTTGACCCTGATTCTGTACCCGCCGTGATAAAGCCAGAGGTCGGGTTCTTCTCCGTCAAGGGAAAAATTCTTCAACTCGCTCCCGAGGTATCCCACTTTATGCCACTCTGGTAAATCAAGCAAGTTCTTTGACAGGCCTTCTTCTTCGTCCCGTTCGTCCTGCACAGACTCCGGACGGGGATAGTCCGGTTTTGCATTCAGAGCCTTGAGGAGTTTTACAGCCGTGGCCTTCAAATCGCAGACGCGGGGGCATTTATTACCAAGAAGCGGCACAATAGATTTCTCCCATTCGGTAAGTTCCACCAAAGTCCAGTTGTCCTGTTCTTCAAAAGGAAGGGGGTTGGTGACGTCCTGTTCATTGACTGTCTCGTAAATCATCTGCGATTTGTCAACACCAACAACACGCCTGTCGGAAAAACCGACTCTGGTAATGAAGTCTCCGGTCTTGAATTTCGGGTCCGGAGCAAAGAAATATAACTGTTTCATATCGGAGGGGTTCATCCCCTTCTCATTGGCAACGAGCGGCATCGGGTGAGATACTTCAGTTTCGTAAAACACCACAGGATACTCCCCGGGTTTATCCACGCAGATTATCCTCACCGGTTCACCGGCTCCGGTTATAACCTTCCTCCGAGGATGCTTTAAATAATCTTTTAGTGTAAAATCTATTCTCATATTGCAAATATACAAAATTTTTAGAGAGAATCACGGTTGTAGAAGACAATTAGTTTTTCAGAAACAACATCGCCCGCAGTCCCAAGGAAATATTTGGTACCCTTCGGTATTACCGCATCAAAAATTTGGTAGTTCTCACGCACCGTTGACGAAAACCATGAACTCTCACGGAGCACAGTCTCCCTGTCAATGTAAGCATGTATCCCTTGATAAACATCCACCCATTGAATCGTCTCAGGGCGTATTCTCTCTCTGTCTGATTCAGTGAGAAGCGAAAAATTCACATTCTTAACGGGGTTAGAATCACCGAAATAAGTCACATCGCCGGTCAGATACTTGGCTTCCATCACACTTTTGCCGTCAACAAAAACTACAGGAGTGTTGGTAAACGGTGTCTCGTATTGCTGTTTCCATCCTATGCGCCAGTGGTTCTCCACGGTTTTAAACACAGAGACTAATACTTTCTTAACTTCGATATCCCTCTCAGCCACTAACGGTATGGGATTGTTATTATGTACAAACAGACACATTTCTAATCAAAATTTTTGAGCCACAACTCTGTTTTCATTTCTATCTCTTTTTTCTTGAATTCAAGGCTTTCCTTTAGCGTGTCGCGTACCGCTTCTTTGGATGTTCCGATAATCTTGTGTTCCAATCCGTCAGTACCGTAGACAAAGGCTGAACATTTCATGACATCAGAAAAGGCGGTAAAACTCCCCTTCTCCGTCTCAATTTGCAAATAAAGATATTCCCCATTAATAGACTTGACTGGAATCTTTACGTCCTTAACAGTTGTTTGTAGGAGGGTGTCAAGCCACCATATCCACAACTGGTCTCCTATTTTCAGTTCCGAAAATGTTTTTGCCATAATTTAAAGCAGCCTTAAAATGTCTTCAATCAATATTGTATCAAAGGCATCGGCAACTCCCGAGTTGTCAACCGAACGAAATTCTATTTCGTCGCCTCCACATAAATCAGCCACAACTTCTTTTCCGAGAACCTCACTGGCAAGAGCCGCAAGGTGTCCCAGTGCCGCGTTAAGGCTTACTTCTGCATCAATAGCCGCTTCCTGTGCCTTTAATATTTGCTTTTTTGTTACCATAATACTCTTGAGTTAATCCATTGTTGCTTTTGGAAGACTATCATACCACTGTCTTGCTACATTAGGATACTGATAGAACATCCTTGCCATAAATGCCATAGCACCTTTTATTGATACAATTTCGGGATGCTTATATCTTCCTTGGAAAGTCTTTATCTTTTCGGTGAATTTCTCCAAATCCATCTCCAGTTGCTCCTTTACAATCTCCACATCGGAAATGGAGTAAGCCTTTCCAGTACCAGCCTCATACCATTCGGCCGCCTCGATGGAATACTCGGCCCAAAACACTCTTCCTGTCTTTGTTTCACGCACTTTAGTGTAATGCGAGTGGACAAGGCGCTTCGGGTCAACATCATTGAAATCCGGCTGCTCCTGCTGGAAACAGCGAATGAAATTAGAAAGGCCGTGAATCACATGTACAACTAAATCGGCCGCCTTTGCTTGTTCTATGGTTCCGTTTACACGAAGCGTCCTATATTCCTCATCAAGCCGTTCTATCTCGGCTTTCAACTTATCTGCATCAATGTATTCCATATCTCATATCATTTTTTCAAGTGCAACATATAGGCTGTGTAGATTTTCATCATTTGCCCAGGTTTTTCCGAAACAGGAATTGCCCATCCTATAGGCCACCCTTCTCAGTGCATCCATCTGCTCCTCGCTCGGCTTCCAATGATGGCTTTTTTTCGCTCTGTATTCCGTCTTTTACTCCACGTTTATACTCAATGTCACCAAATTTGGTGGCAGTTTCTACGGGCACAGTGCCGGGCTGGGGGTGGAGGGATTTGAAACGGTTTTCAAGCCAGTTCAATTCTTTTTCGTAGATAAGCATTGCTCTGGCACCAACATCATCACAATCACATTCAGCAATGGCATCTTTGATAGTATCAATTACTCCAATGAGCATCTTCTCATCCTCCTCACTCCACTCAGTGGACTTCTGCTCTTCCATTTCAGGACTATCGTACATAACCGTATCAAATTCCATCTCTCCACACTTAGGGCATTCATAGCCATATTGTGGTGGCATAGAGGTATAAACCTTACTATCGTCCCTCACCATACGCTCTTTACAACGAGGACAGATTTTATAAACACCTTTGCCTTGAACAGTCAGTTGCGATATACTTTCTGCTGGCTTCCGCTCTTTCTGCCTTTCGAGGTAGGCAAGAATATCATCAATAGTCAACGATGGAGAAAAATCACAATCACTACTTAACTGTAAATTATGGAAATACTCCCATAATTCTTTCCTTATCCTCTCATCCTCACTCTCCTTGAGTTCGGGGAATTTCTGCTCTAGTGCGGTTTTCAAATCTTCAGGGGTTAGGCTACACTCATGTAATGCTCGTGCGTGCCTCAGTAGTTCTTCTTTTTCCATAAGTTTCTGTTTTAGCCTTCGTAAATTACGCTCCCAATTTCTAAAACCCGTGTTGCAACAGAGGGGTGCTTGGGGTGTTCATATGACAGGCTTGTTATCCCATCATAACACCGTGTGTTGCTTGGTATTGAACACTCAACAATTATTAACTTTCCAACTAGGTGAAAATAATAATCCCAATCTCTAAGTTCCCCAATGTATTCTTTTGCGTCAATGAAGTTTTGAAAAACATGAATGAAGCCGTTAGTTATCTGATGGGGGACGGGATTACAAGGCTCCCTTGTTGTTCCAATTTCAACCACTGTATTGAGTGGATATTCCATTTTGGCAATGGGGGAAACATATCGCAATTTGTTCCCACGAAATTGACGGAGGAGTACCTTGTAAACTTTCCTCGGCTGATTGCTTACTGAAATTGTGTTGTTGTATTGGCACATGTCACTTGTGTTTTTATATTGCAAATATAAGAAAAATTTTCAGGTTCACAACTTTTCAGGCGCAATTTCTTCCGGAAGGAAAACATGACTTTCCAGTATAATTAACTAATCGCATTTGTTTCCTTTTTAATTTCATCTCTAAGCACCTTCATCATAAGTTCCCTGTACGGTTTACCCTTCCTCATTGCAAAAAGAATCGCCCGCCACTTACAAGTTTTAAAATACTCTGCCGCTTCCTTATCCGTTTCAAATTCACGATACTCTGACTTGGCCTCAGATTCAATCTCTTCGAGCCTTTTTTCAAATCCTTCAATGTAGGACTTCACCATTATTTTGTCTTCTTCCTCGAAATCATTAGTGAGATTGTATAGTTCGTCGAGGCGGCCATCTTCAAAGAAATCAAAAATAGATTTCTTTGTCAGATATGTCCGCAGGAAATGATTTTGAAAATAATCCTTATATTTCAGCTTCAATCTGAATCCGTTTTCAAATTTAAGCACAAACCCCTCCCTTCCAGTGCCGTCAAACTCCTCACGAAGATTAATCCAATTTTTAAATGTGCCGTAGCACTTCGGTGTCTGGAAATACTTTGAATAGAGTTCAATTGGTATTTCATTTTCGGGGTGTGCATTGTTGATGATTGCAAGAAGAAATATATCATCTGTCTCACCATAATTCACCACTACCCTGTTTTCCGGGTACACTATCTCAAATAGGAAAGTGAAACCACGGTTGGTACGCATGAAATCCCACAGTTTGCGGTATTTTTCACTGTGAAGAATCTTGGTGCCGTGAATTGCCTGCTCAGATGTAAATGAACCCATTGTAGCAAGATACGGAACATCATCAATCCAATAGGTGATACCCAGTGAACCATCAATTTTCTCGTATGCAGTAGCCTCGCCCATCGGGATTATAGAAGCATCTTCTATCTCTTCTAAATTGAAGAATTTTGAAAACGGGCGGGAAAGCACATTGTAGTCCTTGTCGGTAATAACTCCGCGGCACTGCAACGTGGCTTCATTCCACATATGTGCAATCGCACAAACTTTGGAATACTTGTAAATATAAATGTCTTCAGAGGGATGCTTCTGCACTGTGATGTATCCCTCTGAAATCATCTTTTCTATAAGTGGTATGTTGGTAAGTCTAGCCATTACGATTCAACATTTTCTTTGTACCACGCATTGAACTTCTCATACTCATCAATCCCCACTTTACAAATCGCATCTTGAAGTTCTCGGTAGTCACATGTTTTAATTTTAACAATAATCCGTTTTCCGCGAGGGTCTTTAATTGGAACTACCGGACGGGCAACTATGCCTTCCTCAAGGTAGTCTGGATTTGCGACATTCGGAACCCTTGTTTTAAATCCGACTTTAACCATGGTTTCTGCCTCGGGAATGGTCATCTGTCCGATATATGGAACAACATCAAGCCCGAGCTTTTGTGCATAATCATTCAGCATATCGATGGGAACCCACCAACCCTGCTGACAAATATCGAAGATAGAGAAACGATTCTTCTCCTTATCATAGTTTCCGCCGGCCTGAATCTTCTTACCAAAGAACTCACCATAAATGTAAACAGGGACTTCTTCAACCATTACAGCATAAATGTCATTCTTTTCTGGAACGACTTCCTCTCCGTAAAAATCCTTGTTGAGATATTTTATCTGATTCTTATCATTCATCATAGGAGCGAACTTAGCACTCTCCTTAGGGAAAATCTCCGCAAGAATAGGCTTAATCCTTTCAATAATCTCATCAAGGAATGCCTTCTGGCCAGTACCGACAATATCAGCATTATCAGTCTTACCACCACAGAAACACTCGCCTGTAGAGGGGAAGTAAACGATTTTACTGTTCGTGCCGTCCACTTTACTGAAGCAGTCGAATTTCAAATCCTTAATATACCCCATATAATCATCAGAGTAACTGCCAAGGATTATCTTATTTTGGAATACCATCCACGCCTTGTTCGGCAAATCGTAGTTCTTAAGGTTTACATAGCGACGGTACAAGGTGTTGATTTTAGTGTAAGTCTGAGTTTTCTTTTCCATATTATTCCTATTTTTTACAAATATACATGTTTTCTTCTAAATCTCTAATTTTTAGGCGCAAGAGACCTTAAATCAGAATGCAATTTGTTGTATTCTTTCTTAAAATTTTCTTCATATTTTTCCCATGTTTTGGGTTCTGTCGCCAAAATTTCGTCATAATATCCATTGGCTGCACTAAAATTAACAATATCGCGGTACTTGCATAATTGTTTGGCGAAATTTAATATTCTCAGTGAATGGAAAAGAGACTTTTGTGCTGATTTCAAATCACTCTCAACCTCAATTTTCTTTTTCGCCTTTACCCACGAATTGGATGCTGTTCTCGAAAAAGATTCTCTTAGTTTGGAAAAGACAAGAGTGAAATTTCTCCTCGTGTCTATCATATAAACAATTCCCCTTTTTAAGTGCTTCCACGGTGTGTAGATGGCTTCTATTGCCATAACATTATGGTCTTTCAATAATCTCTTCCAAGTGGATTCCGTCATCACAGCATAGTCTGTATTTCCATCAAGAAACTCACAAACACCGTGAGATTTTTCTGAACGACACACTTTAATCACTTCATCAATCAACAACCCATATTCATCCGGAAGTACGGCAATCAGGTCAATATCGCTGTCTTCATGATTAGTCCCATAAACGACAGAACCCCTTTCCATAATGAAAAGAGATTTCTTGTTTATTAGTGTGGCTGAAAGTTTAGTTTCCATACCTAGTTTATTCAAACTGTTTTCTGGGTAAAATTGTCGATATTCAAACTGTTTTCTGGGTAAAATTGTCGATATTCAAACCGTTTTCTGGGTAAAATTGTTGATTTTAATCTCTGGCAACTTCTCTTTCCACAATTTCTTTAATTTTTTTTATAGGTGTGGTATACCATGTCCCACGGACTTTATCATAATACTTGCTTTCGATAAAATCCTCAAGGTAATTAAAAACAATCATAAATTCCGCGACAATGTCATTGTTTGCTCCAACATAGTATTTCGTACCTTTTGGAATAACGGCGATATGCAAATTGTCCAGCCGGCTCCATCGATTATTTCTTTTGGATAGACGAAAGCCTGATGTCTTTTTTATAGTCCTGAATGCGTGGATACCACATGTAACTGTATTTCCTACCCTTCTGAGGTCACTCCCTAGTACTGCTTCTCCGTCAAAAAAAGTGACACCCATAAATTGATACGGAGTCCATGTGTGTTCGTTATTTGTATTCAGTAGTTCTTTAAAAATCACAAAATCATTCTTCGCCACCATTGGGGGACTGCTAATTCTAAGACACATAAATCTCTATTTCTTTACGATTTCCATCTTCTTGCAATTCTTAAAAGAATATTCTTTGCCGTTGTATTCATGGTTCAGTATTACCAACCTGTCTGAAACAACATCTCCATATGTCCCAATGTAATAATTGCTCCCCTCTGGAATCACGGCATAAAAAATCTCCCTACCAGCTTTTTGGATATCACTTATTGCGGTTTCAGTCCAATAACTGTGAAAACCTTCATCCACTTCCCAGTTAAAGCCACTAACGGCACAATATGACATACCAAACATCGTTTGCCAGCCCTCCCATTTGCCGCCACTAAACCATATTGGAGCTTTCTGATAAGGTGTTTTGTATCTGCCATCTTTATACTCTAGGAGCTTATACACCAGTATATTGCTTTTAGCAATAAAAGGTTTTGGTTTCAAAACGAAACACGACTTGTGAAATTTTTTGTTAATTGTTAGACACATAATTGCTTGGATTAATGGGTTTTACCAGCAAGGATTTACCAAAGTTCCGTTAAACAGTAACATTTTCAACTACTAGTCTATCGGACACAATGTCATCCTTTGTTCCAATGTAATAGCGGGCACCTTTTGGTATGTAGGCTTTGCATATGACCATTTCGTAATCGTTGCAATGAGGAAAAAATATATTAGAATACATCTCACTATTCCTAACATCTGCTTGCGCAGCCACTTTAGTCTTGTATGCGTGAAGCCCGGTATGTACTTCCCATCTCATATCATATTCACTGCTTTCGAGTGGGTACAAAGTGTCCACATCTCCCACCCATTTTCCGTCACTGAAATTTATTTTGAGACCCATGTATGGAGTTATGAACTTTGATTTTCCCAGCCGGAATTCCCTTCTAAGTACTTTATACACATTAATGTCTTTTTCAGCAACCTTTGGCTCAGGCTGCATTTCACTTTTGGATTTTATTGTCAAGCACATAATCCCTATATTTATTATTAACATTCCACCAAAAATCCATATATTTTCCTTTGTATCGCCCGCTGTTCCTATTAAGAAAAGCAAGAATATCGTCGGGCTTCGCGATTCCATCTAATAATAGTCGCAAAGCCATATTACGGCACGCGTAATCAACTCCTGGGCAAGTAAACTTTGAAAGGTTTGCCTCTCTGCAAATGTTTTCGGCGTATTCGGATGCCGCCTTTTCAATGTGCGGTTCGTAAAGTTCGTAATCAGTCATGCGTTTTTATTTAGAGTAATTGTAAAAATCATATCCTTCGCCGTTGTACTGATGCGACAATATCACTAATTGGTCAGAAACCACATCCCCGTTTTCCCCAATATAGTATAGGCTTCCCTTTGGGATTACAGCATTGAAGATTGAACCGCTCGGTGTATCTACAAGTGCTGCTTTTCCATCAATAGAATTCGTGTAACTATGATATCCTTCATTCACTTCCCACCAGCTCTCACCCTCAAATCGTCGATGCTGTAAGCCTAAAGCAGTCTTTTTACCTTCCGCAACACCGTCGGCATCAAAAAATACACGTGCTCTTTGAAATGGTGTAATGTATAAATTACGAATTGGTAACAATATTTTGAACACTGGTATATTGGTTTTAGCAACAAGCGGCTTTGGTCTGGAAAACAGCCATGATTTGTGAAACTTTTTATTTATTACTAAACACATTTTAATTTATCATTTTGTTAGTGATTACCATTTCCGAGGAAACAATATCCCCCGCCACTCCAACATAATATTCTGCCCCCTTCGGAATATATGCCTCGAAAATTTTCCAAGTATTCCCATTAGCGCTGTGTCTTACAAAATTCCGTGCAATTGGTAAGGAAGTGTAAGCATGATAGCCTTCCTCAACTTCAAAAAACAACTTGGGAGAAGAAGCGAAAGCCTCCATAAAATATTCGGTTTTCACGCCTAGTGACACCTTTTTAAGTTTGCATTCATCATTGTGAAAACGAACCTCTTTAAAACGGTAAGGGGTTAAATATCTACCCGTATAAGAGATGGCTAGTACTTTTCCCACTATGATGTTTTCACCTGCAGTTAATGGTTTGCCGGTGGGATGAAATTTGTTGTCGACTACTAAACACATGTTTTTGATTACGTTAAAATTGTATTTAAATGTAATGAATGGTGCAATCAATTAGCCAAGAGTCTGTCCAACTCCGCCGCAATGAATGCACCGGCTTTTTTAAGGCAACTAACTCTGTCCCCCTCTTTAAAAGATTCAGGATTAAACGGCCAGTAATGAATGCCTTCACCGCTCAACGCAGCAGTTAAATAAGCATACGCCCCATAGATAAGTTCGTCTTTTTTGTACTGGAGGTCTTTGGTTACTGTGTAGCCGTGCTTGTAAATTTGTTCGTCCCGTTCTTGGGAAATTAAATCGATTCCTGTCATATAATCTGTCTGTTTTGATATGTTTCTATTGCCGGTGGCAAAATCCGCTTGTAATTTTTATCGTTCAGCAAAGGAGATGTTAATATCATATCCGCTGTAGTCCTATTCGTTGCAAACGCTATATTGTAAAGCGAAGCCAGTCTTGTAAGTGCTGATACATCATTTTGATGACCTTGCATAATAAGATTATCACAGAAGAAAATAAGAACATCAATTTTTCCTTCTGCTATCATTGCACCAATCTGTTGGTCACCACCAAGTGGACCGCTCAAAAGACATGTTACTTTATCTGCTAAAGGATATGTTGGCCAATGTGGTACTTCATAAGTAGAACCATATCTACCATCATAATCATCATAATCTCGTGGTGTTGGAGTATAATCATTTAATATGTATTCTTTTGAAATAGATTTTATTAACTTTCCAGTTGTACCTGTTGCAAATAAATTATGGTTTTTCAACTCTTCCAAATTATATTCAACCCACTCTAGTAATTCATTTTTACGCCCATCGTGGGCTACCAATGCTATATTCATAGTTTGCTGTTTTTAATGTATTCTTCAATGTAAAAATTGGCCTTGGCAATGAAGGTGTGTGGAATTTCAATTGTTTTTTGCTCTGATGCAAGTACAAGAATTCGCTCACCATCAACACAGTATTTTTGACTCAGTGTAAAATCAAATGCTTTTCCAGTATTGTCATAGACAGAAATCTTCCACCCCTCAACAAAGACCATATTCATTACAACATAATTCAGTTCACTAAAGTTCTTTTTAAGTGTCGGAATATCGTTGTAATTGAGAACTGTCCAGAACCGGTCGGGCTCCTTTTCCCTACTATACTCCGTAACCCAATTATAACCGTCAGTCGGGCTGCCGGAAAAGGACAATGAATACCTCGTTTTTACACCACCAATAAGCGTGTATTCCCCTTCTTCAAGAAAATGGAAGACGGGGGTAGGGCATGAGTTGTTGTCGGGTATGTTTTTGACACACGACACAGCCATTAGAGTTATCAATATAAAAAGAATTTTTTTCATATGGCAAATATACAAAAACTATTTCGTCCACCGTTTTGTACGGCGCAACTTGCTACTGCCAACGCGTTTCCATTTCCACATTCCAAGTTCCCACAACTTATATTCTATTGGTTTCGAATCCCAATAGCAATATCCCGGCCCGGTAACATTGAATGTCTCATAGAAGGTTCTCTTCCCCATATACACCCCGTGCCGGTTATTCCTTCCACCAAAATAAGATACATTCTTTTTAAGTCTCAGGTATCTCAAATATCCACGGGTGTTTAAAAATGCCTTAAGTATCCAAAGTTTAATTCGGCTGTAGTTTTTTTCTTCACTCATAAAATTTGCATTTTCACGAGGTTATGTTCACTCCAGTGGCAGAGCTCTTTCCCAGTGACCGGATGACTCGCCTTTTCCCACAATAAAGCGAGATAGTCTTTCCAAGAAGATTCTGAAAGCCGCTCAAGGCGTTCGCTGAAAAGTCGTGACATTCCGTCAAGGGGGTGGTGTGACACAAACATTTTATTTTTAACGCTTTTATCCAAGAGCCAATCCATTTCTTCTGGTTCGCAATAAGAAAACAAGTTTTCTTCTTTCGGTTTGTCAAGACAGAAGGTATTCGGTGATTTTTCGTCTGAAAGAATATACTCCAACGCAGCATTGGCAGGACTTAAATAATCTATGAGAAGCCATCCCATGGAAAGTACCATCCTACTTGCATTTTTAATGGCATTTATACGGTCAGTGTCGCCTTTGAGGTGGTAAAGCGGGCCGGACAATAGTACAGCATCATATTTTTTCCCATCGCAGGAAGGTCGTTCCGCAATGTTCAAAACTTTGGCGCCAAGAAAACGCGGATGCCCCCTAAATCTTTCATTAAGTATGCTTACATGTTCTTCAACAAGGTCGAAGGCTTTCACAGAACACCCCATATCAAGAAGTTTTCCAACCCAAAAACCTTTCCCGGCCCCGATTTCAGCAACGCAGTCACCAGGGGTTATTACACTGTTCAGCAAACAATTTTTAGTAATTGCCTCTACTTGATGTCTCCTATCAGTAGAATTTCTAAGGCGATTATCCTCATTATAGACTTCAGTGTAAAACTTCTCTATTTTTTCCATTTCCTCAGTTTTCATCTGTATGCGGTGATTCTGTTTTCTGCTAAAGTGAAGTAATCCTCATTAATTTCTATACCAATAAATTTACGATTGAGGTCCATCGCAGCCAATCCGGTCGTCCCACTCCCCATAAACGGGTCGAGGACGACATCACCCTCGTTAGACCACGATTTGATGTGGCGGTATGGTATCTCATAGGGAAAAACCGCAGGATGTGGTGTTTTGTTCTGTGCAACGGCTATATCCCAAATATTGTAATCAACAGCCTCGGAATTTATTGTATAAGTAAGTTTATGACGCCCGCTTTCTCCGCCCATATTCTTGGCCGTTGAATCATAAAGTTTTCCTCCAGATTTTGTTTTCCTCATGATAGGGTTGAATGTTTTCGGTGCACCTTTTGAGAAAACAAACATATACTCAAACTTATGGGAATATCGTGGCTGCTTCACCTGTGGCATAGGGTTGGTCAAATTCCATATCATAACATCATTGATGTTCAGACCACACACATCTTTAAAATAAAGTGCCTGGCGGAAAGAAGTGCCAGTTTTTGACCCCTTTTCGGTCTTATCATTTACAACCCACACTATCACGCCGCCTTTTTTAAGGACTCGGGCAAGTTGCTGCGCAATGCATTCAAACTTTTCGTGGTTCCAAGAATCGCCAGCACCGTTGTATTTCCTCAAGTTATCATATGGCGGACTCGTCACCACCAAATCAACGGACTCGTCTTTGATGTATCTCAATTCCTCGCACGCATCACCTCTCAAAAGTTTTATTGGCTCCATATTAATTCCTTGTTTTTTTTTTATGATAATTACGGGAAAAAACTCACGGCTTTAGTCATTGGGATGAATCCCGCGTTGCAAATATACAAAAAAAAGTCACAATAATGCGACTGCCTATATGATACACAACTAAAAAGAAACCCCGGAGACTAGTCCGAGATTTCTTCATTTTCAAAAGCGGGAACAAGCAGATGGTTTCTCGATATTAACCCCGTCGGAAAATAGTTCAATGATTTAACGCTGTTCGGTGAGAAAACATCCTCCCAAAGCGAGACTTTAAGCCCACCGAAGGAAAAGACTCGTGATTCGTAGAATCCATCCTGAGAACTACTGTTGTCTTCAAGCCATCGCTTCGTATTTTCAAATGCTTCCCAATCTTCCTTTGTATGCCGTTTGTCTTTGTATTTGTAAACTTTTCTCAGTTGTACATATTGTACTTGCTTTGAGTATTTATCCCTGATAAATCCAAGTATTTCCGGAATGCAATCCTCATTATGCCGGTTTACAACTATACTTAACCTGATAGTATGCTTTTCTCCAGGTTTGGTGTCGAGGTATTCACAAAGATTCCGCCATTCCTGACCGGCTGCGGGCCCCGCTATCCTAAGACTCCTTCCAATACGGTTAGAATTTAAGGAGATTGATATTTCTTCCGTGAGTTTATCAAGCAGACTATATTTTGTTATATTGAGCATTGCCGCATTAATACGAATACCGACATACTTAAACTTTGTATTAAGAAAGTCGATTAATTCACTGATATATCCGTAAAGAAGCGGGTCTGTATTCACAGATGAAATGTAAACCTTGTCGATGCCCTCATCCAAAAGGGTTTGTATGAAAACATTGAAGTTTGGCCACTCAGTGAAGTGCTTTCCAAGGCAAGAAATCTTGGCCGCTTTTTTCATCTCGCGGCCGAGGCAATAAAAACACTTCAGCCTACAGGGACCAAGAAGGAGTATTTCTCCATATTTATCCATACCTATTCTGAAATTAGTTCACTTTTGCATTCCTTCTGGAAAGCCTCTTCGCCGGCAAGAAGTTTTCCATATGCTGCATCTATTGCATCATATTTGTCTACCACATTGTCTACATAGTAGACCATTTTAAGTTCAACTTTGTACTTTGCCATTCCTAATCTCTCATTAAAAGGTGAAACAAAAACACGATATTTGAAACGGGCCAAACAATTCCCAAAAAAATTTTTGAAAGGCCCCGGAGCCACCTGTTTTCCGGTTGATGCCGAGGCCAGTCGATTGACAAATAAAAAACAATAAAAAGTGGTATTAAAACCACATAAAAAGAAAACTCAAGCATTATCTTCACCCTTGTACTTGCGGACGCATTTCTTCTCGTCACGCTTGTGGAGTCGCTTGATTTCAGCATTGAGGGCGTTGACACGGTCATCCACCCAACGTGAGAAGAAAGAGGAAGCCTCGTCCTCGGTGGTGAAGGCCATGAACTTAGACCTTTCGGTCATCTTTGTGTCGAACTGGCTACCGGGACCGAAAGAAAGTTCGAGATTCCTGAGATACCTTGAGCGGTGACGAGGATTCTCAAGGGTATAGGTACCAGCCATGTTCACCATCTTGCCCTTCTCACCGAAACGGTCGCGGTAGGTTGCGTGGATGTTCTTAACCTTGTACTCGTAGATGTTTTCGCCGAAGCCATTGGCCTTGTTGATGAAAATAAGGTAGACTGAGTCTCCCTTCTTGATGTCTGCAAAACGCTTCATAAAATTTTGTTTTAAATTAAGTTTCTCGTTTCTTTTTACAAATATACAAATACTTTCACAAATGTCTTGATTCCAGGCGCAAGACTACAAGCCAAACTCATCCATCTTAATGACTCGCGTTAACACGCCATTGTATTTCATTAAAAGACAATCTGGTGGCGGGCCGTCCCTGTATCCGTGAGCATAATAAAAATTCCTGTCATATTCCTCCCATCCCAAAGAAACACCAGCCCTACGGAGTTGTCGGTTATATACGAACCAGTCATCTATTTTTGGCGAATCCTCTCTCATTTTTTCCTCAGATAATCACGGACCTCCATCAGCACAAAGCCAAGAAGATTTTGCCCCTTCCAATTGGACCAAATCCTTGCATCTGAATCTGCCAGCATTCCAATTCCATATACCCTGTCAAACGGGGAAGCCTCGGCAAGAACGGTGTCTTTGGTTGCAAGAAGATATTTTCTAAGAACTTTGTTTTGGGAGAACTTAGCGATGTTGGCATTGAATATAATAGCACCTTTCACCTCATCCCACTTGTCCTCAACAAAATTTTTCACTTTTTTCCCAAGTATTTTACACTCGGCAGCAGTTTCAGCAGACATAATCTGATGGAATACATCAATGTCGTTGAAATATTTTGCCTTCTGTGCCATCATATACCTTTCGGCTGTATCGTATGTTATGCCATCAATAACAAACGGTGAAACATACCACTGAGAAAACACCCCGGGGCCGATTCTCTTTCCGAAATTAAAAGGTCTCCAGAAAAAAAGAAAGTCTGGGGACGGCAAATCTTTCAAACCATCCACGGAATACACACCCTTATATATTACAACTTCATCCTGAGGCACATCCGAATATTCCTCACCAGTCTTAATATTGGTGAGGTCATAGAATATCTTCTTTTTCTTATCGAAAAAGTAGTCGGTCATTCGGAAGAAATCGTTTTTCCAAATGAAAATGTACTTGCTGCAATCTTCCATTTCTCTTTGTTTTCGCAAATATACAAAAAGGATGGGAAAAACTAACCGGCTGGGCGCAATATTTATAAGAAAATGCATTATTATGAAATTCATTGAAACAATCAAAAACCTGTGGTCCAAGATTGTGACTTGGTTTAAAAGTACATCATCAAAGGTCGATGATTTCGTGGTGAAATACGCCCCCATTGCTATCAGCGTAATAAACACCATCAAAGACTTCAACGAATCTGCGGCTGCGGACATCGTAGAGACAATTCTTAGAACTGTTGATACCAAATACGGTGCGAAATATGTACCTGCCGTAAGGAAATGGCTGGAAAAAAATCTTCCTATCATCATCGATTCTCTCAATCTTGCATCCAATGTTGCTGAAAAGGCTACGCTTGCGGAAAAGATTGTCGCCGCACAGGAGGCCATCAAACTCCTTCCGGAGAGCCTCAGCGCAACCACTTGGGCAACTCTTTCAACTCTTCTCGCAAAAGCCCTCGCCGACGACAACAAGATTTCAATCTCCGAGGCCATTGCGATTATTGCCTATGTCTACGAAAACCAACTCAACAAGTGATTCCCTTGTTGTTTATCCCCGGCTTTCAATGCCGGGGATTTTTTTGTATATTTGCCAAAAGAAAACTTTATGATAGAGACAATAATAGGTTGTGTATTTCTACTGCTCGGCGGGCTTCATTTCCTGATTTTTGGATACACTGCGGCTAAGGATTTTATGGTAATACCGTCCCATCGCGGTGCACCGACGGCATTCAGGGACAGGCTCGTAAAATCTGATATTTTATGTGGGCTGTCTGATGCCGGCATTGCTTTGTATGGTATTGTCTTGATTTTATTCGGGATGGTTCCTGTTGCCCCGTGGACTCCGTTGGCAAATCTGTTCGTATGGGCCATTGCAATTTACAACTTCGTAGTAAGTCTGTTGAACTATGTTTTTCTGAAAACAAATAATATTTCACATAGTCTTGAATGTATTAAGAAGGACTGGCAGAGGGAATACAGAATCAGTATTTTCCACGATTATGAGGAAACCTATTATAATACAATGAAAAACACTGAGAGAAAACAGTTTGATACCCTGATGATTGCAGTACTGCTTCTAGTGGTGTTAATTTTCCTCCCTTAAAAAGAAATCCCCCAGAGAACTCCGAGGGATTTTTCTTATTGTCTTTGGTGCCTGCGGGCCTCATTGACTTCTTTTTTGAAATTGTCAATAACCCCTCCGACAACACTGTCAAGTTTTTCCGAACTGCCCCAACCGTCGTTTTTGGTGTCAGTACTTTCCCCATTGTCGCTCTCTGAGGAACTGTCACCTATCTTCTGACTGAACGGGTCACCGCCCTGCCCAAGTTGACTTCCGGTTGTACTCTTGGTTTGTGCTGAATCGTTGTCATCGGTGCCCACAACATCCGTTGCCGAATCGTCCGCATCATCAACCGGGGCATTGTTTTCCTTATGTTCGGGTTCGCTCACATTCCCAGACTCGGTATCTGTGATTTCTTCCGCATCCGAATCACTGTCATCGTTAGGCATGTCTTCGGTTTTCACTTCGGTTTTCTCATAGCCGGCCGCCGAACCATCAAGTGTCTGCCAGAAATCTTCACTGACTTTAACATCCTCTTTCAGTAGGGAAACTGTTCTGTTTACCAAATATACAAGGTCTTCTTCTGTAAGTCTCATTATGGGTTATATTAAAAAATTATTCCACATATCATAAATATGTGGAAAATGTAAAACTAACCTTTCAATGGGTTTAAAGGTATAGTGTTTCTTCTTTTTCGTTTTGAATACTCTGGAGAGTTTCATCCTTTTGAATACTCTGGATAGTTTCCTCCAAAGTTTTCAGTTTCTTTTCGAGTGGGGAAGTAAAAATATCAGCATACACAATCATCATCACAATAGAAGCAAGAGTAATGAAAAGCCACGCGATGAACCGCTTATCCTCAGACTTCTCAGTAACACTGTCGGCAAATATCTTGAAGCCGATAGAACTTACAATACCACAAATGAATGAAATCACAAAAATCCAAAAAATGCTCATAATTTATATTTTTTTAATTCTCATCACAAAAATACAGCAAAAAAAGTAAAGTTTGATAACCTCGGCGCAATTGTTTTGCCTGCATCTATTTATAGAAAAAAGAATTTATGTGCTGGCTGAAAAAGAAAAGTGAAAAATCGGAATATGCAGAGGTAACAGAAAATGAGGAGATTATATCCGTTGAACAGCAGGAAATTGTAACGGACGACGCTGAAACATTTCAAGAACTGGAAGAAGAGGAGTCTGCTCACTACGGAAGTGTTGCCAACAGGGACCTTGTGGTTCTTCTCGATAACGGACATGCATCATCAACTGCCGGTAAAAGAAGCCCCAAACTCGAAGATGGCACCCAACTCTTCGAGTATGAATTCAACAGGGACATCGTGGCAAGGCTTTCGCGTCTTCTGGATGCTGAGGGCATTCATTATGAAATACTTGTTCCGGAGATAGACACCGACATTGCACTCTCAAAGCGTGCTGCGAGAGCCAACGCCTTTTGTGACAAATATGGTGTAACCAACTGCCTTTTCATTTCAGTTCACGCCAATGCATACGGGAATGGTGCTGAGTGGACAACACCTAACGGTTGGGAGGTTTACACTTGTGTGGGTAACACCAAATCAGACGCTGTCGCAACAATGTTCTGGGAAGAAGCCAAAAAAGTCCTTCCTACAATGGGTAAAAAGGTCCGTAATGGAAAAAACCAGCCGGCAGGAAATGACGGCCCGGACTACGAAGCAAATTTTACTGTCCTTGTCAAAACCAACTGCCCGGCCATTCTTACTGAGAATATGTTCTATACGAACAAAGAAGAATGCGAATGGCTCCTCTCCGACGAAGGGCGAGAAGCCATAACAAAAATTCATTTGAATGGCATCAAACGCTGGATTGCTTCCAAATCTTAAAGTAACCCGGAGTTAACCCACTCTTCGGAGAAATAAATATTCTCGGGGTATTCACCATCGCCCTTTGCCTCTTTGAACATACCCATAAGGTCCTTCCCTGCATACCCGCAAAGTGTGACCTCATCCGGCTGGTTCCTGTAAGCCACCTTGAATTTTTTGTCCGGGTTCTGACGGGCACAATCGTACATTCGTTTGATGTTCTCGACAATAGTATCCCGGCTCATTGAATATCTCGAATACTTGTCACGCATCTGCCACCTGAGTTCCGTTGTGGGAAGTGCGTATGCATTGCCCTGCAGCCCTTCGCCCTGTCCATATTTTGCACCGAACTGCTTGACCGCTACAGCAGCGGAACCGGCGCCGTGACGGCCTTCTGGATTAGACCCGAAAACAAAAACAGTACCTTCTTCCGGTACAATATTACCCTTGTAACTTTTCATTGTTAAAATATTTTTCTGTTAAACTGTTGGCCAGTCGTATTGCCATGTCGGCAGCGAGGTCGGTGTCTACTTCAAGAGCGACGCCATATTTGGCCTCAATCACACCTTGCAATGCCGAAATGGCTGCATTTTGTCTGAACTCTTCCTTTGACATACAAAATTAACCATTTTTAGTTTCACACTTGCCTTTCTGGCGCAAACCGGCAAGACACTCATTAACCTTCTGGCTCATCTCCCTCACATTTTTTTCAACTTCCGCATACTCATCATCGGAAACTCTTACGGGGTTAAGACATTCGATTTTACTTTCCCCCTGTGTGTTTGGAATAAAATAGAACTCAGCATCCTCTCTTGGACTGGGGCAAAGAGATTTTGCCACATTATTAATGTATCCCGCAGTGTCTTCAATGGCAATACGGGAAACATCCACATACACTACAAAAAATAACTTTTGTTTCATACTATTTTAGCTTTAATTTCTTCTTCTGTTAAGTATCCCCTTTTAATAAACTCGTTCATAAGTGGCTCTGCCAGTTCCTTTGCCTGTGGGTGGGGGGCTCCAGTGGTTCCGAACACCCTCAAGTGGAAAAAGTGAATCCAGTCGTGGGCAAAACCACACATTGCAAGTGGTGACTTGATGGCGCACGGCAGAATTGTTCTGGCCATTTGCGGTGTCCACGCCTTTTCTTCTCCATGGCCGGACACAAGTTCCATGTAATCCATTTCGCTTCTTGCAACTGCATTAAGCCAGTGGGAGACCTTCGATGAACGGTCGGAAGCGATGATTTTCATTTCATTCATATCAACCCAATCACCATCCCAGTATTGTATATTTTCACCTTCAGCAAGGTCTTCCTTTCCAATCCACGGGGGTATTACGAATGTAATGTTGTTATTGAACTTGTCCTTCGAATAGTTGCAGTATCTCGTACTTTCCCTGCAGAAGGAGAACACACGGTGACGAAGGAATTCCTCGCCGGTAAACCTGTCGAGAGTGAACCTTACGCAGTATCGCTTTTCATGATGCCCTGATGGGTGATTGTTACAATAGAGGTAAAGTAAATCTTCCTCTCGGTGATTCTCAACAATGACGCGGAAATTCGTAGTGACGAACCATCCGATTCCGGGAACAGCGTTGACAACCGAGAACTTGTTTTTCTCATAAAAAGCGACCGCTTCATCAATGTATGCTTGTTGTGACGGCAAGATGGTCACCGCATCCTCGAAACCAAGGTAAACAGTGCCGAATTCTAGAACCGCACCATGTTTTTCATTGGAACGAGTCTCTACGAATTTTTTTGCATCATCACCACCCTTGACTGGGCTTTTATACGAAGTTTTCCCGGCGTTTTCTATGATATCATAGACTCCCTGCAGTCCCATGCCCTGCTCAATTATTTCGTAACTTGGTCTTATTAAATTCATTTTTTAATGATTTGTTCTAATTTTATTGCTTGTGGCGTTATTGGTTCGTATGTGAACATCGCTTTGTTCAGTCTTGGGTCGTAGAAGAAACTGATATTGTCTTGGAGCTTATCCACATCTATTTCAAAAATTGCAATATCACCAAACCGCCACTGGAAATAGGTTAAATCAGAAGCGTCTGGATGCTCTAGGTATAGATATACCTTTTCCATATCACCGTTTTCCTTTGAGTTGTTGTATGTCCGTTCTTGCCGTGGTGTTAAACCCTGCCTTAATATTTTTTCCACTGACTTGGCCGGAGCAACATGGTAAAGTGTAGTGGTCTTTGTTTTAATGTTTTTCTTTGTAAAACGGTCCCCGAACCTTTTCTCAAATCTGAGTCGTGCACTTTTTCCGACAGCGGGAACATCCTCAAGGCTCAAGAAATACCCATATTTAAGGAAATGTTTTCTAATACCCGTGGCCGTTTTTTCATCGTAACTGTAGAGAACAATATCTATTACAGTTTCTTTATTAGATTTTTCCTTTATTTTTATTACCCCCAATGCGTTATTTTCGACCACTGGATAGAGATTATATAAATTTCCAATGGTTTTAACCACAAGTTCTGCCGGATATGTATCAATCAGCCCTTCCGTTAGATTAATCGGATATACTTGATGGACAACATCGTAAAAGTCGCCGTCAGCATACTCGTCCATTCCATTGGCAATATTTTCGTGGAGTTCCTTTATGCACTCGTTTATTGTTTTTGATAACATTGATTGGCTTGATTGTTTTTTATTTTTTTTCATCGTTATTCCGCTTCCTTCATATGACAAATATACAAAAATCCCCGCAATTAGCGGGGATTTGCCTAAGAAATTTTCGAGAAAGTTACTCCGAAATCAATAAGCCAGAAGGGCCAAAGAAAAACCAAACTCCAAGATGGCACCCATCTATAGAGAAATGCATTTCGCCATTGCCAACCAAGGTTTAGCCCAATAGACAAATAAAAATACAAAAGTAAAAAGAAAGCCATATGTTCATTATTTGCTGTTTGTTCATTATTTTTGAACACGAGTGAGAATTTGAACAGCCTTGTCAATATCCTCCTGTGTTATACCAGTTTCCCTGTTGGTTTGAATGAAGTTGTCCTTCTGCCCGAGAAGCATGTCAGTATCATCGTCAAAGATAACATATTCATAATCAGTGTCTTCTTCATTATAATGTTTTCTGTAATATGGCTCTCCAGTGTCTCTGTCACAACCATATTTTGTGCACATACCACCAAGATTAGTTACCAACCATTTCTCTATTTCATTACCTCTACACAACCAATCCTGATAATAGTGCTCCGTACAACCAATTATCGGGAGTTTGAGACCAACATCCTGAAGTGGTTTAATACCACTCTCTCCCCAAGAAGAACTTATTACAACTTCTGCACCAATGTCTTCCAGTTGATTGAGGAGTTCTATTGCCCGGGGGTCGAAGTCACCGGAGCGGCCTTTGGTTTCGTTATACCATCGCTCATGATTGACTACACCGTCGATATCCAAAAAAACTATTTTGCGAAAATCGCCTTCCATTGGTCTAGAACTCTCCGATTTTTTTCATTACTGTAACCTTGACTTTGGATATCGCTCTTGCGAGGGCCTCTCCAACATTGGGGGAGATAGTGTCGATAATTGCTTGATTCACCGCCGGTTCATTCTCATGACCAAAGAGGTTGTATTCTGGTGCAAGACCCTTCTCCTCAAGAAGTTGGGACGATGGAAGCGTAACGGGGTCAACAGCATAAGCATTGGGGCCACTGTCTCTGACTACGGTTTTTTCGGGAAAGACAAAGTTCTGGACCTCTGATTCTTGTGTGAATCCGACAATGTAAGTATAGGATTTACTGAACTGAGAGCCGTAATCATATTCGTCCATCCATTCAACAAAGATATCATAACCCTTAGACCCGAGGTCGTCTGTTATCTTAGTCAGTTCGTCATTCCTGTTTGTATCAACAAGGCCACCATCTGCCACAGCCACGAAAAATGCCGGCTTCGTTGCTGCAAGAATCCTTGAAAAATGCCCGCGGTCGTGCTCATCACGAATTTGCCCGACAATCCCCAGTGGATTCCTGTGTTTGAAACCGCAGGTGCATACACCATCGAGATTGCTATTGTAGCAGAAGGACCCCGGGAAATTACTCACAAAAATATTTCTGATAGTTTCATCCACTTCGTTTCCACAAACCACATCAAAGCCAGCCCTTTTAAAGCCAAACTCAAGGCCGCCAAGACCACCATACAAACTAACAATTTTTGCCATAATATATAATAATTAGTCTCCACAATATTTCCTGCCTTCCGGAAATATACTTAAGTTAGGGGAACCTTCGATATTAAAACTCCCCATTATTGAGTCTCACCCTTATTTCTTTCAGGGTTGTTTCCCTGAGAAGGACGCCATCACGGAACACTGGCTGAAGAAAATTACTATCATTATGTGCCTCATCCCAAGTTAGTCCGTCAGTATATGCAAGTCGTTGGTTCCATTTGTCCCGCCAGAAGACCTCACAGCACCCCTTCTGGCTTTTCTTGAAGGAAAATCCACTTTCGCGGTCAGTTTTGGGGTCTTTGTAAATCGGAACTTTGTCAATGGTTCCGTCCTCATTCCTGAATTCAGCGTAAACGCTTTTGATGGCGCTTGAAAAAGTGTCTCTAGTAAAAGGTGAAAGAACTGTTTCTTTTAATGTATAGCCTAAGCCCAAATCTTTTTCAACTACTTCTTCAATACAATGCATACTAAAACTACCAACACCAAGACTTACATTCTGGGCGGCAAACCCATTGTCCTTGAGGATTTGATAAATCTGACCTGCACGCTGAACAGTTATACTATCCCCATAAAGTGCCTTTACATGAGGGTCCAGAACCTTGTATCCCTTGGAGTTCACTGTTCCGCCGAAAATCTTCCAAAGTTCAAAAACCGTTTCAGTAACAACCTTTACACAGTCCCCCGAGTCTCCACGGACAAGGAAACAACCGTCGTGAGCAAGAATCTCCTCCTTAAGGGTCGGAAGGATGTTTTTCACCACATTCCAATAATCGTAACTATCGCATACACAACTGAACGAGGTGTGAGGATAAAGTTCAGTCAGAAGTTTTTTCAAGAAGACTCTCTCCCGACGAGGGTCGATATCTGCATACTCGTAATCCGGATTATGCTTGGTGTCATACGCACTGTTGGAACACATCACAAAATGTTCAGTAGAGACCGCACCAAAGCCAACTTCATCCTTCTCACAGTCACAATTGTACATCTTTTCCATATAAGGTATCGCCGGGACAGTCGCGGTGTTGACAAAAGAAAGAAGCCATCCGCCTGCGGCTTTCAATGATGCATCGAGTCCGTCATCGCCACGAAAATCGAAATTACCGAGTGCCCTGCGCCTTGGGGCATCATCGTCACAAGTCTCATCATAATACTTATTGACAACCTCCCTGTATGTATTACCCACAGTAGCACAAATCATAGGGTACCACAACTCGGCTGAAATAAGACTTTCCAACGCCTGTGGAAGCCACGCAAAATCGGGGTGGGTATTGGTGATACCGAAAATAGGCACGCCCATGTCCACCTTTGTTCCCTCGGGAAGTGCCACAATCTCAACTGGCAGATATCCCAAATCATGGAGATGCCCCACCCTTTCAAGATTGTATATTCCCTTTCCAAAAGAATTGTCAAGTACACGACGATACTCTTCAACCACATCTTCCCTCTTTTTCTGGAAGAAGTTGGCATTGAAGTAGTCAATTAGCCAAGTCTTACAGAAAGCCTGCAGACCGTAAAACACAACCTGGTCCCATCTCTCAACGCGGGACCTGCGGGGTGTATAGTAACTTACACTTTTTACCATGTTCTGCGGAATCATCGTTCCGTGAACCGCTTTGTAAAAATCAATTAAAAGAAGGGGATTAATTTCCATCATTTATTTTTTCTTTGTTAAAGGATATTACCCTTACTGGGGCTGTGGTTGAAAGAATACATTCGTCGATGTCACTGAGTCTGGGAATACGCTCCGGCTGGTTGACAAATTCAACCCAAAGGTAATTGGTGCCACGTGACGAATCAAGATAATAGCGAGCCGTTTCATGCCCCATAAATGTTCGTTTACACATCACCGTTTCCCCGGGATAATAGATTTTGTAAACAATTTCACAACGATAATTGCGTTCTCTGGATGTAAATTGGCAAGCAGACACAATTATCAATCCTAATACAATACATAAAAATTTCTTCATATTGCAAATATACAAAAAAGAACCGGAGCAATTACTGCCCCGGCGCAATTAACTACATTTCGAGACATTGATTAGGTAGTTCTTTTTACTGAAAAGGCTGTCGGTCGTAAAAATCATATCAACCAAACCATTTTCAACATCTTTCCAAAGCGTTCCCTTATCTTTATCAAGGACGCTGTCTTCCACATGTGTTGCATAAGCGTAAATGTGAGAGAATCCCATTTCTTTCAATACATAAGCACTATGCGAAAGAGTACCGCCATATGAAATGATGTCATCCACCATCAGCACGCTTGCATCTTCGGGAATGGTGTAGTTCTGGCCGTTTTTCCCAGTAATGGTGAGCCCCTCAATCTCCCCGGTACGCCAGTTGCGTTTCTTGTGCCCGACAAGATAGTCAGATTCCCTAAAGAGTTCCGAATATCTCTTTTCAGCACCTTCGTCTGGGAAATAAAGAAAAACTTTATTCGCCCCTTTCACATTTTTGATATGGTCGATTGCGTTACTGATAAACCCGTAAGGGGATACTGACTTGACCTTGTCAAGCAGGGCAGATGTCACATTGGAGTGAGGGTCAAGAACTTGCACGAACTTGAAGTTCAGTGAATTGATAATCTCGGTAAAATATTTGAGGGTGAAGACCTCATAGACCTCATCTTTTACCCTGTCCATCCTCGCATTCGGAACATATGGGAGATACAACCCCGGGTTCAAATGCCACTCGTTCTGGATGTGCCTCGTGAGATAAATGAGTGTGACTAATTCTTCGTCACCACGATAACCTTTCCATACAAGGAACAAATCTTCCACCCCGGCGTAAGAACGGAAGTCATTCTCGAAGTCTATCTTCTGTGTACCGTCGGGGTAGTTGATAAGTTTATACGGAATGGTTGTAAAAGCCGTCCTGATTTCAATCATACCTATGCAAGTTCTGTTGTATCAGGTGCAGGAAGGGCGTTCCGTCTCTTGAGGTAATCGGCATAACTTTCATAAACCATTTCAGCCAGAGTCCTGTATCCATGTTTATTGAAGTTACGACTATGGATAATAGTCTTTGTGAGTTTCTGATTGGTGTTCGTTGCTGTCTTGGACAGTGTGATTGTCTGCATAATCTTCTTGCAGCCGTGGCGGGCAAGGCCCTTAAGTTTATTTGCTTTCATATTAAATGATGTTTATTTGACAACTTTTCATTACATTGAGTGCAGCCTCGTGAAGTTCGGGTGTTACGCCGGCACAACATTCCGAGTTGACCGTCACCTCAGCCCTTTCAAACACTGCCGCCTTAACAAGGAGGGCATTGGACACAACACAAATGTCCGTGCAGAAACCAAGGAGTTCAACCTCCGACTGGTCCGAAGTTTCCGTGGCAATGGCAAGGTACTGCCAAATGTCGTTGGCCATAATCTCGCTTCCAAAAGTCGGTTTGTCAATGATGTGCTGGAGGATGTACGGGTGAGATACCTGGACCTTGTTCGCCGCAGCCATAACCTCATCGCATATGTTCCATCCCCAAGTGTTCAATATGCAGTGCTTCACGGGGAGTTTCTTTCCCTCATTAGTTTCCAGATAATTATCATAGTGGGTGTCTCTGGTAAAATAGAGGGCGTCGTAATCAGCCCTTGAAATGCGTTCAACAATTTTGGGGATTGCAGCCTGAGCATCCTTGGACCCGAGGCTTCCTGTTACAAAATCGTTCTGTACATCAACGACTACTAAAATTTTCTTTCCCATATTATTTTTCGTTTATTGGATTATTAATCCCATTAGGGAACGATATACCTGTTGGCTACCCAACAAGGATTTACAACCTTCTCGTTCTATCTTATTGATTTTCCGAGCAATACACGCGCACACCGACGCGCAAAATTCCTAAAATAATATTGTATTATGTCATATTTGTTCATTTTTTAGCCAACAGGTATATCATTTCCTCCCATTATATATCGGATGTTCTATACCCGCTTTGCCACTTTCGTTGAGGTTGTATGAAAGAATTCTTGCCATTCCGGGTGAGTCATAACGATTGTGATTATACAAATAGTGCAAATTAATGTAATGCTCCGCTTCGTCCTTTGAGATGTTGTATTTTTCAAGGAAAGATTTCTTGATTGCCATGTGGTCGTCAATGGCAGTATACATTCCCGCGGTGTCTGCATCGGAATTTTTATAATTGTAAACCACCGCACCAAACTCATACTCATCCCCCTCAATTCCACTACCGCCACAAATCAACTGAGCCATGTTCAAGGGATTGCCATACTCGTCTTCCATAACAAAGGGAAGCGACTCGAATTCTTTAACCGCATTTTTGTTGGCCTCGTCAACAGCCTTTGCGGCCTCAACAGCCTGTTCTTCGGATGTGTAGATACCATGAATCCAAGTTCTGTACATTTCATACTCTCCCTCAGAAAGTTCAACAACCCAAACTTTATTTTCCATACGCTTCCCTTCTTTCTTTAATTATGTTCAAAAATTCCAAAACCGAAATCGGTCCATAATTATTGTTATCAGCACCCACATCGTACTGATTCCATTGCACCATCTTCAGCCTTTCATTGGTGAGAGCCCCGACATTGTTGGGACCACTGTGTACATGGCCATAAGCCTGACATACATGGTGGTCGAAATTATTGGAGAACTCGAGGAAGGGAAAGTGATTGAGGTATATTCCCCATCCATCGGCCAAAAGGTACTTTTGGAAACAGATTTCATCGAACCTTTCCCGCATAACACCGTCACGGTAAAGCCTCTCGGGGTCATGGTTTCCGAGGACAAGATGAATGTGGCCGTTCAATACACCAGGAGCGAGGACTGAATTCCATTTTTCTACATTACCAAAACAGAAATCCCCGAGACTGTAAATGTGGTCATCCGGACCAACAACATTGTTCCAGTTCTCAATAAGGGCTGCATTCATCTCCTCTACAGAAGCGAATGGCCGGCTACAATATTTTAGAATATTTGTATGCCAAAAATGTGTGTCGGAAATCAGATAGGTTTTTTCCGGATGTTCTATTTTTGTACAAAACTCGTTTTTCATATTACAAATATACAAAAAAAGTCCGAGAGTTATTCACTCTCGGCGCATTTTCTTAAAATCTTCAGCGTATGTTCGCAAAACATATATACCGCTTGTGCCTCGGGGTCAATATTGGGCATTTTTTCGAATGACTCGATGCGTTCGCGAAACCACTCCTTGTAGTAGTTGAAAAACTTTTCCGGTTCTTCTATTTGATAATCAACATTTTGTGAGCATATTCTTCGTATAGCTGGAAAAATACTAAAACTTAAGTTGTACCCCATTACATACACATCCTTCCCCTCCAAATCTCCCAAATACAAGGACATCCGTTCTAAGTTTTCGGCAACACTTACCTCGATTGACCCTCGCAGGTCTTCTAAAAGCCCAAGACGCCTCCACTTTTCAATAGAGGAGGGGTAGTCTCGAGAAAGAAATTCGTTCATCATGAGAAGCCAAGGTCTCGTTTTGTTACGCTGGTCTTATTCGTGAGGGCTCCCTTGCTTTTGGTCATTGCGAACAAAGTCTCAAACGACTCTTCCTCAGTATGCCCAAAGACAAAGAATAGAAGAATGAGTTCGTTGATATGGTCGATTGTAAACCCTTCGGTCTTAGCCACCCATTCGTCAATATTAATCTTCTTGAGGTCTTCCGGAAGAACTGTTTTCTCAATGAACATCTTTCGGCTCTCAGCATTAGGAAGAGGGAACTCCACAACCCTGTCAAAACGAGAGGGCCTGTTGGTATAACGGTCCTCGAGATATTCGATGTGGTTGGTTGTGGCGATGGTCACAATTCCGCTGAGTTTGAGGTTTCCGTCAAGGATATTAAGAATAAGCGTGTTGAGCCTTGAAGAACCTTGTGCGAAAGTGTCGATATCTTCGATGATGGCAATAATCTTGCGGTCGGGCTCAATTTTCCTGATTCGCCTTACCGCCTCAGGAAATGACTCAATCTGAGCTTCCGTGGAAAGTGAAAAGACAATACCGTTATAAACATTGATAAGTTCTTCACACATAAGATTGATGAGGCTTGTCTTACCGGTTCCCGGTGCAGAATAAAGAAGATAATTTCTTCTGAAAACCCTATGGTACTTCTTATATGTCTCCTCCAATGTCCAGAATTTGGAAATGTCATTAAGTATAAGGTCTGTTGCATTGTTGGGCAAACGATACAACTTGTTTAGTTCGATTTTTTCCTTAGTGAAATACATGCCAAGTTGGTTGGAAAAGTTAATGGAGTAGTATCCCTTCTCCAGCCTGTCCATTGTATTGGAAACGGGGATGATGCAACCGTCAACAGAAGACCATTGTGAAACTGTAAAATTGGTGTCCGGACCCTTCGTACAACTCTCATCGCCCGGAATCGCATCATTCCAAACATCAGTCACCGCAGGTTTTTCTTCTTCTACCACGTCCATCTCCTCGGTTGAAAACGACGGTGCGGGGGACTGGAGATTAGACATTTTTATTCGTCCACCCCGAGCCTTTAAACTCATCTCACTTTTAAAATTTTGTTTCTTTTTATCCATATTTTAAGATATTAACGCCAATATAACCCCCCAAATCACCATAACGACAATCGCAATGGCAATCGGTATCCAAAGCGGGGACAAAACCCACCACCAACTCCAAGTGATTTTCCCAAGGAGTTTTAATACAATAAAAACAATTGTGAGCAACTGGGTAAAACTAATACCGCTCACCACACTTGTCTTGGTTTCTGTACTCATATATTATCAAAATAAAATGTCACTCTAATGTCGCAACTCGGGTAAGAGGAATCCAGAAGCCCATTCACTACCGAAGAAACGAGGTCTACTTCCTTCTTGACTCCACAGATGTCATCAATAACCTCAAAATAGGTATCATGAAGAAATATCAGACCGTCTTCCGAATTGGTGTCTTTGCCATCTGTGTTTTTCCTTGGTTTGTTTTTAGCCGTTGTTTCAACATAGGTTTTTACTGAATCTATTGTCGAATTTTTCAAAGTTTCACCATAGGCTGCCTGATTTTCAAGGACTTTATCAAGTTTTTCATTGAGTTCACTTTTCTTGACGGCTTTCACTTCTCTTTCAATACTTTCCCATCCGAGGTCAGTAAGCCTCTCGAGAAGTTTTTCCATTTCGTCAAGTGTGTAATAAGAGTGGTTGTAAGTGTACGAAGTTCCACTCTCGCCGGGCTTAGTATGCTCAGCGAATGCTTCTTTAAGTTCGTTGGATGCGTCCGCCGGAACCCCGCGATTTTTAAACTTGGTGCCAATATACCCCCAGACATCGCGAAGGTAATCCCTTACACCCAGCCCACAGTCGGTTATTGAGTTTTCCGTTACTACCAATTCACCGTTCAGGAGCACACTGTGTGGTTTCACAAAGTCACTGTCTTCGTGATTCCTAACCTTTGTCGTCCAGTCAAGAAGTTGCCACTTATTGTCTTTCCTGATTTCAATGAATCTTGTTACATATGTACTCATGACTAGCCAAAAATTTCATTCAATTCATCATCAATAACGGCACGGTTTACCGCATACTGCTTGCACTTTTTCGTGGGGTCCTTAAGTGTCATTGCCTTAATTTCCACATTTCCGACAACGAAGTCCTGACCATCAAGCGATTCAAGAACCTTCTTTTTTCCGGCTTCCAAAACTGTTGGATTAATGCAGGATACAGGGCCATCATCCTGTGACAATGTGCAAGACACACAATTAAGACACATTTTCTTCAAGGGGGACTGGTACCCATCGGCTCTTTTATCCAAACCAGTCAAAACACTGAGATTATACATAAAAATTCTTTTCGCAAATATACAAAAATTCTTTAAACATCGGCCTTACCATAATAAAGTATTGTGGGGTTATCCTTATGAATTTCAATCGTAGGAAATCTCTTCTTGAACTCACGCATATCAAAGGGGCTCACAAGAAGGTGGGAGCCATTAACCGTCGGAATCCAAGTAATACCATTACCCCTACTACGGCCTTCATCGTATACCTTCTGAATCTCCTCAATGTAAGGTTTGGCGTTTTCTTCCGTCTTGATATTGTCAAGGTCAACAATCCACTTCTTGTTTTCCCCGCCGCAGGTATATTTACCCGCGCAGGTCTCCGGAAGAGAAAGAATTTTCTTGTAAGATTCATTGTCAATGATGTCAGCCAGCTCCTTGAACATCTTGATTGCACAAGTTTTGTAAGAAGAGGGATTAACCGCAATATATGCCCTTGCATTGAACTTCTCACAGAGGAACTTGATTTCTTCCTCGTGGGTTTTAAGGTAATTCCTTGACTCGCAAAAATAGGTCCGATAGATGTGCGGGCGTTCGCCGGTGTCCTTGGTTCTGGTCATAATCTGAATCATATAGAACCAATCACCAGCCTTATCCGGTGTAAGGTCTTCTGCAAACTGCAGACACTCACTTATTTTTCCAAAATTATCAACAATTGTCATATTTCGTGAATTTGCATTGTTTTTCATTTATTCTGACTTCAGCACTGTGAAACCGCTCAAAATACCCACACCAAGGGCAGCGATAGAGAACTTTGTCCCCATTATCGAGTGTAAGATAAATCCTTTCGTCGATTATACTGTAATTGTTCTCAGGCTTAGCCAACCACCAGTGTCCGCGACACTTGTTTTCAGTTTTTTCCTTTGTGCTGTATTCTGATTCCTCATATATTCTCGCGTGCTGAGCCATTGCCTTGGCGTTTATCGCCGCAATTTCAAAATCATTCCAACCGTAGTCCACATCTTCATAGGTTTCCTGACTACCGAATGAGTCTCCAGTTGTGTACTCGACATGAATATAATATTTTCCCTCGTGTTTTTCCATGCTGCAAATATAATTAAAATATCTTTCTCTTTTCCATTTCCGGCGCATTAACCACAGAGAAAATTCCTAATGATGTCGTAATCATCTTTGGTGAGGGCAAGTGTCATCTTTTTTCCCCGAAGGTACAGTTTGTACGCCTTTTCACCATCCTCGCCAGTATCGACATTCAAAAGTATAATGTCATAGGAATTAACAATAGTTCCGTCGGTGAGTTCAATGAACTTCCATCTTCCAGTAGTGTCTTCCATATCAAATTCTGTCGTGTAAAATGCTTATTCTGTCATAGACATTCCGTTTGATGACAACATTAATCGGCTGTTCAGCAAGATATCCGGTAAGGTAAAACCTGAAGTTGGGGTCGGTACTATCCTCATTCAAACCCTTTTCACCAGACATATATCCGAAATCTTTTCGCAAACCGTCCACCACCTCAAGTATCCGCTGTTTCCCATAACCTTTGGACTCAAGGTAATTTAGGATTTTCTTTCTTTCAACGAGATAATACTCAATATACTCAATATCGTCCACAGTCTGCATCTCCGTATAATATTTTTGACTACGCGGGTAAAGAAGTAGGTAATACTGCGTGGTTTTGTCATCATCAATGAGCCACCCGATTTTCTCTACGCCGCGACGGTCTTTTGAACTGCATTCGAGAGCATATGTGGAGAGATATGTATTGGAATATTTAACTGCTGACTTTATATCCACCAAACCATTTTCTATTCCTAGTTCCGGTGATGTAAGGATTATGTCAATTCCGGAAATCTGCCGCTGCTGGTCGTTTACCCATTCAACTTTCTTAAAATAACTGTCTTCTCTGTTGAATAGTTTCTTGTCAAGATACTCGTTCACCAATTTTTCGAGACGGGTATCTTCTTTTCTGTTTGATTTTGTCAAAACATTTGAATTTGATTCTTATTTTTGGCAAATATACAAAAACTTTCCGAAACGAGAAACCTATTTAGAAATGGTTGCATTGCTTTTTTGTTGTTCTTTCACAATGCAACTGAAAAACCCCCGCTGTGAAGTGGGGGTTTGTTTTTATTCAGACTTGGTTTCCGCCGTGGACTGATACAAAGAAGTGATGATTGGCTGCCAGAGTTTATTCAGTTCGTCAACCTTGGCAGTAGCATCCTCCGCTCTTTTTTCCTTGACGGCAGACTTAATTTCTTCAAGAACCGGGGTAACAAGGTTTTTCTGTTCGTCAGTTAGTTTGTCCCCAAACTCTTTCATTGCTTTCTCTACTTGAAAAACAAGGGCGTCCGCATTGTTCAGGGCGTTGATTTCCTCAATACGCTTTTTATCGGCCTCCTCATTCGCCTCGGCCTCGGCCTTCATTTGTTTTATTTCCTCTTCTGAAAGTGATGAATTGGCTTCGATACGGATGTGCTGCTCTTTGCCGGTGGCCTTGTCCTGAGCACTGACAGTCATAATTCCATTAGCATCCACATCTACTGTAACTTCAATCTGAGGAACTCCCCTTGGTGCAGGTGCAATACCATCAAGGAAGAAGGAACCAAGGAGTTTGTTGTCCTTGAACATCGGCCTCATGCCCTGTGCAATATTGACTTGAATACTAGGTTGATTATCGACCGCGGTGGAAAAAACTTGTGATTTTTTGGCCGGAATCGTAGTGTTGGCTTCAACCAAGGTTGTGAACACCTCACCAAGCGTTTCAACACCAATGTTCATAGGCAGCACATCAAGCAGCAGTACATCAGTGTTACTGTCCCCGGTAAGAACCCCCGCTTGTATTGCAGCGCCAATAGCTACAGCCTCGTCAGGGTTCACACTCTTGTCCGGGTCTATTCCGAAGAAGTCCTTAACAATCTCCTGAACCTTAGGGATTCTTGTTGAACCGCCGACCAAAATAACATTGGTAATGTCTTTCTTTGTGAGTTTCGCTAGGTCAAGAGCCTTCTGTGCCGGAGCAATAGCCTTCTTGAAGATATCGTCTGCAATGTTTTCGAATGTGCTTCTTGTCAATGTCTTTACAAGGTGTATCGGCTGGTTTTCAATTGCTGTAATATAAGGGAGGTTTATTTCGGTGCTTACCTGTGAAGACAACTCAATTTTAGCCTTCTCAGCAGCCTCTTTCAAACGCTGTGCTGCCATAGGGTCTTTCCTGAGGTCAACACCATGCTCTTTTTTGAAGCCATCAGCCAGCCAGTTGATTATTGCATTGTCAAAATCTTCACCTCCAAGATGGGTGTCACCGTTTGTTGAAAGGACCTCGAACACATTGTCATCACTGATATCAAGTACTGAGATGTCGATTGTTCCTGAGCCAAAATCATATACCACAACCTTTCCACCCTTTTTATCCTTGCCAACACCATAAGCAAGAGCTGCGGCGGTAGGCTCATTGATGATTCTGAGGACATTCAAACCCGCAATCTTACCGGCATTTTCCACCGCTTTCCTTGCCTCATTGTCATAGTATGCGGGGCAAGTAATGACAGCGTCCTTAATATCTTCCCCAAGATAATCTTCTGCAGTCTTCTTCATCTTCTGGAGAATAATTGCACTAATCTCCTCTGGTGAATAGAGTTTTCCGTTTATATCAACGCGAGGCGACCCGTTTTTGTTAACTACTTTATAAGCCGCACGCTCCACATCATATGAAACATTGTCAAATTTCTCGCCCATAAACCTCTTTATAAAAGAGACTGTGTTGGTGGGGTTTGTGACCGCCTGTCTCTTTGCTGATGAGCCAACTTTAATCTCGCCGTCCTTTCCAAAACCAATAACCGAAGGCGTAGTTCTGTTTCCCTCGTCGTTAATGATTACCGTGGGTTTTCCGCCCTCCATGACTGCAACACAAGAATTACCTGTGCCTAAGTCAATTCCAATCGCTTTTTTACTCATACTATAATAGTTTAAAAAAAATTATTCGTAGTTGTTTGCAAATATACAAACTTTCTACGAATAATTCTACAAAAAGCATACCAATCTATTCTCGAACAAGACGTATGGAACTGTAGGTAATGGTCTTATCTCTAGTCAAATCTGTGAACGAGTAGGCGTCAGTGAAATACAGTTCGTAACCGTTATTGCTTGACTCCTCAGTCGAGCAACGATAGAAGCCGTCGTAACCACCTTTTTGCCAAGGGGGAAGGTATGTATGGATATCATCAGGTTCGTATGTGCCGGAGCCCGGCAAGAATACACAACCCTGAGCAAGATACGCGTTCAGCTCGGACAGTGTCACGCCGGTGGTCTGTGTAAAATTGTCCATTCCGGACAGGGTCTTGCCGGTGATGGTCTTTCCGTCAGGGAATAACAGCAGTCCGTTCGGTGTGGAAGAACTGGCGTGTGTCACCCCGGTGAGTTGAATCATCGCATAATGCTTGCCTGCACTACCGTTCACAGTAGAACCATCACGGACCGAAGTGTTCATGGTAATCGCCTCCCATTCGGCCTGTGTAGGTAGTCTCCAGCCGTCCAGAGGGTCGAGGAGGTTTTCGATATTGCCGTCGGAAGCGGAAAAGCCCGCCTTTTCAAACAACTGGCCCATCTCAATGAAACTGAAATAATAACTTCCCGCTGCCTTTCCGTATACGGAATTGTAAGAATCGTAGTTCCAACTGTCCTTAACCTCATAAGAACTGCCATTGTAATACAACGGGCCTGGAGCAATCTCTAATCCTGCGAAACTATATCTCTGGGGAGGGGTAACAGTTACAACCACCTCCTTGACACACTGGTTGTTTGCACAATCGCCAGATATTGTCAGGACGGCATTTGTGCCGAGGTTCCCTCTTTGTGCTGCAGCAACAATCTCTTCCTTGGTAGGACATTTGGTAAGGTCTGTTTCATTAAACATCGGCAACCTGTATTGGTTAAACCATCCTCTACTACCTATCTTCGTGTTGGTTTCAGATTCGGCTGTAGTAATGAGAACCGTAAACTCTCCAGTTGTGGAAGTTCCATTATCATCCCTCGCTATTACAGACACTTTAGCCAAACCAACCTTGGAACCAGTTATTGTTATCAAGTCTCCACTCGTTCCTTGTGCGGTGTTGGAAACAGTAATCTTACCCTGTGAAAGGACAGAGTCAACGCCATCAACATTGGTGACTGTCCAGCCGGTAACCGTGGCACCTGAAGGAAGTGCGGACACCGAAACGGACGCAGTACTGCCACAAGTGCACAGAGTAATCTCCGAAGGCACACTCACACCAGTGACTCCAGTCTTTGAGCCCGTAGACAGGCAAACCGAATAGCTCTCGCCGCAATTTATTGTTACACTACTGGTATTATATCCACTTTTACTGACGCTTAATGTTGTCATATATTAGACGATTATTTCTTATTAATTTATTGTTACACTACTGGTATTATATCCACTTTTACTGACGCTTAATGTTGTCATATATTAGACGATTATTTCTTATTGGCATACTCCACGAATGAATTCGTGGGAGTATGTCAAGTGTGTCTCTGTACAATCACCACATAGTCAATGTAAGAATTCTCCGCCGCGTCGTGCCCGGAAACCGTAACTGTGAAGACCCTGAGTCCCTTCGGTGTGGACATATTCACTTCTTTATCCACCCCGCACTCAATCACGAATTTTGACGGGATATATCCCTCTTTGAATACAGTCATTTCATATTGCTCCGCCGAAATGGCCTCCTCGTCGGTCCAACAGGAAAGATTTGATGGAACATTAATACTGTAAATCGTAACCCCAACGCCAGAGGTTGAAGATGTGCCGGAAACGTAAGCAATTGCATCCTGTATTCCCTCATCGTCGCATACAACACTGTCAATCTCAACATTGGTGGTTGCAACACTCAAATATATGATATCACCCTCCGCCCGCACATTGGCCGGTGAAAACAATTTTATATCAATAATCCCCACCTGACTCTCAGATGTGGTTGCGGTAACATCATCTGAATATATGCTGGTTCCGGTAATGACAGGGGTTATTTCCCTGTTGGTTCTTAGAGGGTTTGCGCCGGGCAGTGATGTCACGAGCGTAAATTCACCTGAGACACTCTGGTTCGTCCCGTTAGCAGCCACGATGTTTGTGGATGATTGCAAATCAGCACCGACGGTTCCTTCCCGCATTCCGGTATATTGCACTTTCCAATACGCTACAGCAGTTTCCCTTGCTATGAGACTGTCGGAATACATAACCGTACTGACCTTGTCCAGCGTTATCTGAAGGGATGGTGGTATATATGGGGGCTCCTCCTGTACAATGTTCAGGGTATTCGTCTCAATTTCGCCATCTTTCAACTTTACTGTAATAGGCGACGATTCGGTGTTTCCAGTGTTTTCTGTGAATCTTGCAATGACTTTTCTATTGGCAGAGTCCAAAGAAATTCCTGTACAGCAGCCGATGGTACCACCAGTGACAATTGTTGGGTTCACAATACCCTGCCCATATTCGAGGACCACTTCACCGCCGGCTCCCGGAGCATAAACAACGACGCTGTCATATGTGACTGCTGTGACAATTACAGAAGCAGTAACCGCTGAATAGGATATTCCGTTTCCGGATATCGACACTATATTCGTTGTCGTGCCACTGTTCTGCTCTATATGTGTCGTTCCAGTGTCAGTTATATGAGTGGTTTCCGGGGAAGATGAAACCTTCCAAAGTTTTTCCTTCTTGTAGAGATTGGACAACGCCTCTCCTTCCCATAGTTCTTCTTCGCCATTGACGACTTCCTCAACATCTTTTATGAATGAGCCAGATTCCGGGAGTGTTATTTCAACTGTTCCGGATTGAATGTAAGAGGTTGTGATTTTCCAAGTAATGTTATCAGCATCATATGGTATTGTTGAGCCACTGGGAACGTTTTCCCCGTTTATTCTGGAAAGGGTGAGGTTAACAGACGGCGGGGTTTTACAACGGTTTTGTTTTATTACGATGTCCTTTTCGTAAGAAACTGCAGCCCCATTCAACGCAACGGCTGAAAGGGTTATATGGTATTCATCATATTCGTGAGTATCATCCCTGTAATTTTCGTTTTCGGGATAGGAAACAGTGCATTGGCAAACCCGGTTTTCCCATTGGCCGACACTAAACGAGCACCGCTGGCCTGAAAGGGTTGGAAGGTAAGAGAAATCGAGGTTTTCGCCTCTTATGATTAGAATGGCCTCCGTTTCGTCACAATTCGCAACAACCTCCACGCCGATTTCTCCGCTCGTGCCGCCTTCAAAGGTTGCTTCCAACACAGGGATTGACATTGCATGGTGCACAACCGTGAGTGGTGAAAGACACACAATCTCATTTTGCCCTGACAAATCATACCCTTTAAGGATAATATGATATGTTTTGTCTTCGTCAGGGTATCCATCAAAATTTATATATACGTTTTCCGAATCAAAAGACAGTGTTGCATCGTCTGCACTTCCTTCGTCGAAAAACACCTCGAGCGAACCTTCGCTAATATTTTCAGATGTATATGAATATGCTGCACCGGTGGAATAATCCTCAACATCAGATTCACATTCACCAGTGCCGTCACACCCTTCGAGATTGAAAAATATCCTTGCCGGTGGAATTACCTTTTGTCCTTGAACAATGGTAAACACATTGGATACTACCTCATCACCATTTCCGTTGGTTCCTTTGACGACCACCTCATAAAAACAGTTCTGTGTATACGACCTGTTTTCACCAATATTTATTGTCACTCCATTGTCCCCGGAAAAGGCTTTCGATATTTCAATGCCAATTGGTCTTGTGGCAGACGAGATTTCGAGATTTGTAACGCCTGTGGTCTGATATTCAAGGTTTATTGTATGGGGCAATGAATCTACATCGGTTTCTGTAGTTTCAATGCTTCCCTGAAGGCCGAGGATTATTCTTCCACCGGCCATAGCGTCCTGTATAATTTTACAGGTTTTAGTGATAGCACCCCCGTCGGATGTCTTGCCGCTGACAACAAGAACTCGTTCAGATATGCCAGATTCGTCAAGATTCTGTGGGAATGTTACAGAAACAGTCCCAGAAACATTGAAGATTTCTGCTGTAACGCCCTCTGATAATGAACTTATTCCTATATTTGTCAGGTTCGGCGAAAGAAAACAAAGAAGCGTAGACGTTGTATACCACGGGGCCTCTATTTGAAAGGGGGTGCCTTGCGGTTCAAAATCAGTCATCCGTTGTCTTGCGTCTTCAGATGAAACACCGAGAAAAAGCCCGGGGCACTTCCTCTGCTTCACCATTGAATAAGCCCTTACAACTGTGCCATTGGAAGTAATGCCGGAAACACAGGCGTTGAGAAAAATTTCTTCAGTGTAAGAAACATTTGCCGGAAAAGTAATCGTCAGAATGTCATCCGATATTGTTCCAAGTCCGTCACAAGCATCAATGTTATCTATTCCCTCGGAGACAACCCTGAATGTTGCGGTTCTCGCAGAGTATGATATTTCACGAGAACTGGCCGTAAGTCTCAAGGTTCCGCTGGTGGTTCTTGGGTTTTGTAGGACAACCGCCTCGTTAGACTCAACATATTCGTTACTTGTGGTTATTGCACTTACTTTGAATGTGTACTTGTTTTGGGAGATGTAACTCTGGTTTTCAGGAATTGCAAGTGTAGCCCCGTCTTGGGAAACCGTCAGATTGTTTTCTGTGACATTACTCGAGTGGGCGGCGAGGCCTATGGTTCCAGATTCCACGCTACCATTGAGTATCTGTATACCGAACAAGACTTCGGTCGCACTGAATGTAGTCTCTGTTTCTTCCGGCAAAACTTTTATGGAAACCGGTAACCCCGCAGCCTGTTCAATTTCAAGAGAAGATTCAATACTTTCACCATTTATGTCAAAGCCGGAAACTGTTATAGTGCCTCCACGGCCAACCGCAGTGGTGTTTTCTCGTAAATAAAAAAGAATCTGCCCATTTTCAATATGGGGGTTGACGATAAACGCCCCATCCCACGCTGTTACCTGTAAAGTGCTGCCGTCAACATTTTCTAAAAAAATCTCAACAACAGCATTTCCGCCAGCGCTTTCTCCGGAATATGCCGATGGGCTGAACCAGATTGCCCCATTTGGATTCTGGTGGACTGTGGCCGTGTTGGATAAGACACGAGTCACACCGTCCACGGCTGTACCGCTGACCTGTACGGAATATACATTTTCCGTGGTCCCGGTGTTTTGTGGAAACTTGACGGTGAGTTCCGTTTTATTGTAATTGAATGTCTTTCCGGTGATTTCTGCCATTGAAAAAGCATTTATTATAAAATAAATATCCCCAAGTTTTTTTGTATATTTGTGAAAAATATTGTAATGGCTAAGAAAAAGAAAACCGGGGAGATATACACCCCGACACCGGTCATTGAAAAAATGTGCGATACTATGTTTGACCTTGACCCACTTTTTTCGTATGAATCCTTGGTGAGGAACCACAAACATATTATGGACAACAGTTGTGGAACCGGAAACATGCTTGTATGCATACTGAACAGGGTCTTCCAAGAACATAGATTCCACAGAACCCCCCGTGAGGATGCTGACCTTAAGTGGTGGTTGGAAAATTGTGTGCACGGAATTGAAACTAATGAAGAATCGTGCAAAAAATGTGTTTCGTGGCTGAATCAACTTGTTAGTTGGCATTTTGATGAAGGCAGGTACAAGTTTGGCCCAATTGTGTGGGATATACGCAATTGTGATGCTCTTTCATGCCACGATTATGACGGAAAAATAGATTATCTAATCGGAAACCCGCCATATGTCAGGGTGCACGACATTACTTTAGACAGCATAAAAGACTATAAATTCACGCAGGGGGGTATGACTGATTTGTATCTCGCATTCTATGAACTCGGGTTCAGAATGCTTAACGAAAACGGACATATGGTTTATATATCCCCTTCATCTTGGTTTACTTCCGTAGCCGGAAGACCGCTGAGAGAATACATCCTCGAAAATAAAAACTTGGTTTCAGTCTATGACTATGGTCATCGACAAATTTTCGAAAATGTAACGGCATATGTTGCAATTTGCCATTTCATAAAAGACTCGTTCACAAGAAGGATTGAATTTTCAACATCGGGTTGGCACCGGTCATTCGATTATGATGATGTGACCATAAATGGAAAATTTTATTTTGCTTCACCGGAAACGATTGACTTGTTGAAGAATATTACCAATTGGCAGTGTCCTGACTGTGAAAAGGAATTTATAGTGAAAAATGGGTTTGCAACACTGGCAGACAATGTTTTCATTTATACACCCAAAGACGGCCGAAACATCGGGAGGCATCTGAGAGGAGTTATAAAATCATCTACGGGAGAACACAAGTACATCATCTACCCCTACAATGCATACGGAAAACTGGTTCCTGAAGACGAACTGAGCCAGCAGAGTCCTGAGGTTTATGGGTGGCTTTCGGAAAACCGTGAGAAACTGGAATCCAGAGCAACAACCGAACATTGGTATGCCTTCGGCAGAACACAAGCCATTAACGATACTTACAAATGGAAACTACCGGTCTCATCGCTCATTTCTCCCCAGACAAAACCGAAAATCACAATTGCTACTGAGGGAACAGGTGTCTACGGAGGGCTTTACATACTTCCCGTCGACGGGCAGGATGGAGACATTCGCAAACAAATGGAAATATTCCAATGGGTCAAGGAAAAACTTTGGAGTACGGATTTTCTCCTGTATGTAAAGGCTCTAAGGAAATACAAATCCGGGGGGTATTACACCTTTTCATCCAAAGACTTGGAAAACTACCTGAACTACAACATGAACAACAATTAAAAAATCCCGAGGAAAATTCCCCGGGATTTTTCTTAATCTTCGTCGTCACCGCCTTCTTCTTCAAGACATATTTTTTCAAGATATGCTCGATGTTCTGTGTTCCCGACATTCTCTTGTGCGTTTTGAAGTAGTTGCTCTTTGGTTATCCACCCGTTCTTATACGCAATTTCATCAAGGCAGGCGATTTCGTATCCGGTACGTTTCTGTACGGCCTGTACATAATTGGACGCTTCAAGCAAACTGTCAAATGTACCGGCATCAAACCAGACGGTCGCCCTTGATAGAAGATGTATTCCGAGCCGGTTGCCACCGTCGGCAATATAAAGGTTATTGAGGTCTGTGATTTCAAGTTCACCCCTTGCGGACGGCTTCAGTTGTTTGACCTTCTCAAGAACAGTCCCGGGATAAAAGTAAAGACCAACCACCGCATAGTTGCTTTTTGGGTTCTCCGGTTTTTCCTCAATCCCGGTACAAGGCCGGAATCCATTTCCAATTACCGCAGTCTTGTCGACAGTACAAACCCCGTATCTCCGGGGGTCGTTCACATAAAAACCGAAGACGGAAGCCCTTCCATATTTTGCAAACTTTGCAGCCGCCTTTAACTTTGAAGAGAGGCCTGTGCTGTGAAATATGTTGTCACCAAGAATCAAACAGCAGGGCTCGCCTTCTTTGAGGAACCCGTATTGCTCAGCAATCAAAAACGCTTCTGCAATACCGTTTGCCTTCTGTTGCGGTGCGTACGAAAAAGAAACCCCAAGTTCAGACCCCGTCCCAAGAAGCCTTTTAAACGGACTCATGTTCTCCGGATTTGTTATAATGAGAATATCCCTGGACCCCGCCAACATTGCAACGGAAATCGGATAATAAATACAGGGTTTGTCATATACAGGAAGCAGCTGTTTGCTTACTCCTAGGGTGGTGGGATAAAGCCTTGTTGCCTTTCCACCCGCCAGTACGATTGTTTTAATTCCAGCCATTGTTCTTCATATAAAAATCTAGATAATTATTCAGTGAGTAAGACCAGTGGTTCAGGGGCTGATAAAAGTCTTTCTGGTACTTTCTTTTTGACAAGACACTGTAATGGGGCCTGTCCGCTGCACCGATTTTAATTTCCTTATATTCTTTGGATGTGATGGGTTTCGCGTGTTTCGGAGCAAGACCACAGTAGTTGATTGCATAGGTAGCGTAATCATACCAAGAGGCACATCCAAGGTCGCTGAAGTTGTAAATTCCGCGATTTGTCAATCTGCCCGGAAGATAAGGGTTTCCTTCAATCATTTCCAAAAGATGTGTTGCCACAGTTTCAGCGTTCACAATCCCCGTAATTTGGTCTGCTACGACAGGAACTGCTTCAAACTCATTGCTTCTGGCTTTTTCGAGAATAGTCGAGAAGAAATTTTTCTTGTATTTGGAATACAGCCCCTGCAGCCTGAATATCACATAACTGCACCCCGAGTCAATAATAGCCTTTTCACCGTTCAGTTTAGTTAAGCCATAATAATTTCTCGGCATGGTCTGCCTCTTTTCGTCGTAAGGGAAGAAAGTCATTCCATTATAGACATAATCGGTACTGAAATGTATAAGAAGTGCTCCGTTTTTTGATGCAGCCTTGGCAAGGTACCCCGGGGCCAATGAATTAACTGCTTCACATTTTTCCCGTTCAACCTCAGCCTTGTCAACATCGGTATAAGCCGCACAGTTCACGATGATGTTGATTTTGTTCTCAAGGATGTACTTCTCGACTGTTTCTTCGTCGGTTACATCCAAATCTTCCCTTGTTGTTAAAATCCAGTTGTTATGGACTGTTTCAGAACTCACTTGAAGGGCATCGGCAATGGCCCGTCCAAGTTGACCATTCGCCCCGGTTAAAAGTACATTCATTCTTGTTTTGCTTTTCACAAATATACAAAAAATCCGCGACATTTATCGCGGATTCAATTAGAGAATGTACTCCCCATACTGAGAATGTTCCATTTTTTCAGTTCTCTCATAAACTCGATAGTACATGCTTTCAAACAGCACATTGGCAGAAAATTTCTGTGGATTGGAACGGTCCCTAGCAGTGGTAGTGTAGTATTCCGTTTTCCGATTGAATTTCATGTCGTTGCTTGCAGACTTGTTTATCTGTTCACCAGCGGAGTTTATGTATTTTGGGGGCTCGTCGCCCGGGCCCTTCACAAATACACTTTCCTGCTTGTATTCACCACAGAGTTTTTTTGCCAAGTCAAGCAAGTCTTCGAAGTTTCCGGGGTTCCCATTTTTGTCATAGTTGTAGATAATGTAAGAGGGTTCAAAGTCGTCAACGACACCGTCCTCACCATGATAACCGCCAAAAACAGGACTGAACGAATAACCTCCGGCAATAAGTTTTTCCTTGAGGTCCTTGTCGGCCGCTTTGTTCCTAGCTGCAAGCCATTCTTTCTCCCGTTTCGGGGTATCCGTGAGGTTTTCTGCTTTAAGATAGGCGATATAATCTCCCAGCAAGTCACACTGAGGATTGTCTGACTTAATGGAACTCCTGTTTGCCGAAACTATAACCATCCCATTCTCCCCGTGTTTCTGGATTCGCCCGAGATTTAGTTCATTAATTTTCCTTAAGCCATAGACAGTTTCCGGACGAAGTACGCCCATCCTCACCATCAATTCCAAACTCTTGTCCATAAAAAAAATTTTCCTATAAATATATCTCTTCCCACGCTTTATCTTGCTGGAATTCCCCGAAAAGCCCGAACATATGCATACTAGTGTAAATAGGCTTATCGAGGTCCAACAGAGATTTCAGTTCCGCCGGTGTAATGCTCTTCTTCCCTGACTCGAGTACGCTGCCACATACCTCCTCAACACAATAATCTACCACAGGAGAACCAATACAGCAAGCAAGGGACACTATAACAGAAGTGGCATTATATTTTGCAGCATATTCAAGAGCCATTTTCCTTGCATAAAGATTGAGGGACACATCAGCCTTGGTTGAATCTTTAATAACAGCCCCGCCGCCAATTGCATATCCACCACCGTAGAAATCAACTGCAAGTTTTCTTCCGGTAACACCACTGTCAGCAACAGGGCCGTGAGAAGTGTAATTTCCCGTTCCGTTGAGGATGATTTTGCTACCTGTTATTTCATGTAGTGTGCACCACGCAGAAATGTTCTTGTAAACCGACATTTTCTCTATATCGTTACGACAAGGAACTGCGGCTATAACCTTTGTAACCTCACCCCCTTCTATCACAATTTCCGTTTTGATGTCAAGTCCCCCTATATCATTGTTTTTTGCCTCGTTGTAAAGAACATGGCAAAGGCTCTTAGCATAAGAATGAGCTTTGGGCATATGATAGACATCACCTCCGTAATCAGCATACCCATAGAAAACTCCTTGGTCACCCCACCCGCCGGCATTAACACCTTGGGAAATCTCTGGACTTTGGGCAGTAATGTAAATTTCTACATTGAGGTCCCACGGGTCGATGATGTTTTTCTTACCCCATTTCAAAAAATATTCGTGGGTGTAGCCAATTTCTTCGTAAGCCTGCCGAACGAAGTTCCGGTATTCATTGTCATCGAAATGACAAGAACTGCTCACTTCCCCGGTTAAAAGAACATGATTCCCCTTTACCATAACTTCAACCGCATATCTTACATTGGGGTCTTTCTCAATGTAGCGGTCAAGGATGTACTGCGAAATGATATCTGCCACCTTATCGGGATGCCCCGGCGACACATACTCTGCAAATGTAATCTTATCGTTTTTTTCCATATTACAAATATACAAAAAATCCACCAATCTTACCTCGCACACTCATAAATTGTTATAAGCGTATCTTCGGGCAGGTCTTTGATGAACCTATCATAGAAACTGGTCATCCAATCAAACTGTGTGCAGCCAGAATCCTCAAAATCAACCCACTTGTCATCAAGACCGAGAAAGGCATATGCCCAAAAAGAAGTGTTGCTGGCGACATAGGTTTCCTTGTTTTCGAAATTAAGGAAATACACCTTTCGTTCCTTCATGTTTTTGTATGCCCGCTCTTCAATTTCGTTTCTCGGTTCTTCACCCTCTACACACATTTCCCAAACGCGGGCATAGTAGGCCACATCACGCTCGGACATATGTATCTGGTCCCACGCAATATCGGATTTAATTGCCTGATACACCTCTTCATCATCTTTATTGATGAGAGGGTTGGCAAATTTTCCGGCCGGTTCATAATATCTGAACTTCGCATTGGGATTCTCGTAAACCCACGCGTTACCCTCGGCGTCCAATTCCATATCGTGTGTCACCTCGGTGTAGAAGTCCTCCGGAGACATCTGGCAAAGATAGTTGTATTGGTCAGTGATATAATCCGTTATTTCCTCCGGCGGCTGATTCTTCATGAATTCCTCATAAGTCTTCTTATATTTCTCGAGAATTTCTTTTGCATCAGATTTTTTATAAACCATCTTTTTTTCTTTGTGCTGTTCCTTGTCAAACTGGTTCAGGCGAGAAGATGGATTATCACCTGCCACCAAGAGCACAAAATGTTCTCTTGCATTACTCATGTCTTTGTATTTCCGCTATTTTATTATCAAAAAGATAGGCTATTTTATATCTTAGGTCAATCGAAACGCTAAAATTGCGAAGTGCTGAGCCTACGGAGGCGTTCCTGTTAAGAAAATTCAGTTCATCATACACCAAATTCTTCGCCCAGATGAATACTGCCGCAGCTTGTTGTGATGTCGTACAACTGTCCATAACGGAAGTAACATAAGATAATTTTTCCATACATTTCTTCCGATATTCTTCGGCTACACGCTTTTCTTGTTGCTCGTCAAGCCAAAAACCGAGAACGAATATCCCAATCATCGCCACAAAAGTTATGACTCCAATTATTGTATCCATATCTAAAGAGTTTTTGTATCGACACCATCCGGAAGCCGGCCGTTGTTAAACTCGTATATTGAGATGGCTTCTTTCAATGCAACCTCAAAGAGTTCTTTCTCCTGGAGTTTCCTTACATTCGTGTGTTCAATAAACTTAATCAGTTCACTGTATTTCATTTTCCGCCCGATTATCGCACAGGCCAGTTTGTACGGGCCATTCTTGGGAATCTTCTCCACAGTCTCATCGAGCCACTTCTCACTCTGGGTTTTTTTCTCTTCCATTTTTTTTCTTTTTTAACAATTTTTTCTTTTAGCAACGCAAACATATGCAAAGTATCAGTTACTTGCCCCAATAGATGTAAGTGTTGTACGATTATCGGCCAATCGCCTATCGAGATTATGCGGGCAGGTGTCCGGGTCATAGTCATATCCTTCTTGCGGCATTGGGCAATGGTAATTATCCCAGCAGTCTCTGCAGGTTTTCTTTGGTTTAAAGTCCTCGTCACTTTCAGATACTGCTTTTTGGAATTCTTTGTTGAGTAATGTCAGTTTCTGAAATATCTTTTTTACTTCATAGGTTCGTTTCCTCAGTTCGGAAACCCTGCTCTCAGACAAATCGTAACAATCGGTATCATACCATTCACTAAAGAGCCCCTTATTTTCCATGATTTTCTTTCGTGTCTCTTCACCACGGTAATAAAGGTAAACCCTAAACCCCTCAACATCAAACAGAGTCCCTGACTGCCGAAAGTTCTTTTCTGGACAGATATCAAGCATAATGTCGTCACGGTTTTCTTCACTTATCCTGATAAGTGAATTCTTGAGCCATACATTTCTGAGGATGTACATATTCACACCCCATTCCTGCGTATTCTCCTTGTTATTTTCCATACTATTCCTAAAAAACTTCTATCTTTATATTACCCTCATTGTCATCCCACTTGCAATTTCTACAGATTTTAGGAAACTCTGTTATTGCATCCGGATACCATTTAGATAATATTTCCCCTATTTCTTCGGGGTAAATCTCAGCAGCATGCAGCATCAAACAATTAATACTATTGATGAACCACGCCAGTTCTGTTTCGGGTTCATCATCAAAGACGAAAAACATTACACCTGTTCTAACATAAGTTATGGTAATTTTACGCCATTCCTGTCTTTTATTGTCAAAATGCCAAAACTTTCGCCCCTCCTTAATGTATTCCGCAACCGCTTCATCATGCTTGCAGAATAACTCATAAAGACGAGTGTCATAAGTTAGTTTCCTATTATAGTCATCTAAAAAATAGTCAACTATTTCATGTAATTGTTCATTTGTCATTGTGTCAATTGTTATTCTTGGTTATCATCTTCATCGCACTCATCATCTTCCCACCATCCGGTCTCATAGTATTTTGAACCGAAATTCTTCTCGCAATATTCTCTGAAAGGCATATCTCCAACCCTGTCACATTCTCCCTCATCAACATCTTCCTGGGAATAGACAAAATCAGAGTATTTCTTCTTATGTTCTACATCTTCCCAGATTGTTTCATACCCACCAAATAATTTCTTTTTGTATTTACTTTGTTGTGTGATGTATGTGTACTCATCATCTGTCAAAAGTTCAGGACAGTTCTTCTCAACCCATTCCCTGGGAGCAGATATGGTATAATTAGTACTCATATCTACCATACCATAGTAAACACACAGTCACTTCCGTCTTTTCGTGTTATTTTTAAACAGTACATATGTTAAAAATTAATCATCGCTTTTTCAAATCTGAACAGTGATACTCTTTATCTCTTGTATATCTTCCCGCTTTGCAATAGTCATGTCCCTTCCTGTAATTCTTGCATTTGGAACATACTTTGGGCACACCCTGTGACTTTTTTTTTACAGCGTAGTAAATTGCCTGAAAAATGAGTGGATTAACCATAATTTACGCCTCGAATTCTTCTATTTTATTCCCACAATCATCTTCAACAACATATTCTCCATAGTTCCTATGATAATCTTCGTTCAATACCTTACATATTCTCAAGGCATTGCGAAGTGTAATACCACTGTCCCATATGCAATCATACTTTCCATCCCTGTAACGGACTATGTTGTATATTGGAAGGTTTATTGACCGTTTACTTTTTCCCATCGCCTATAATCTTGTAAATTGCAAGGGTTATCCTTTCATTTCACCTATAATCCTGTAAATTGCAAAGGTTATCCATTCATTCTTGATGTCTTGACTAACCTTCATTTCAGGATGTTCGTCGATATATTCATAGTAATCCTCACCCGTGTCAACTCCATCTTTATTGACATATGGGCCGTTTTTGTAGTATTTCTCATAGTCCATACTCATTGTTCCGATTTCAACAAAATACTGGTTCTCTGTATCATCAGTATATTGTTTAAGGTATCTAACGAGAGATTCTTCTGTATCACAATACCCATATTCAAAGAATTCAGAAACCGGTACACACTTTTTAAATTCTTTAAACACACCCATTCTCACCCAATTATCGTCGCATTGATAAGTGGGGATATCGTCGGCAAACATGGGGTTAACATAGTCATACACCCACTTGCGGTCTTCTTCTTTCGCCCAGTTCTTTTCAACTGATTCTTTGTCTATTGTTAGAAGTGGTATCATTGGCTATTCCTTGTTTAAATGCAGATTGTATAATGCTTGAACATTTTTGGACGGTGTTCCGTCTTTCTTGAGTGGCCGCCCAAGAACATAGATTGAGGCAGCGAAGCCTAAATCAAAACCGTAGATTTCAAATTCTTTTCCTTGGTAGGAAATATGCTGCCCAATACGATACCCATTTCGTTCAAGAACCTCAGTAAAGTATTTTCTCCGAAGTTCCCTTTCTTCTTCCTTCAAGATATTAAAGCGTTTCCTAATATCTTCTGACGCAATTTCAAACTCTCTTTTGTTCATGATATCACCGCAAGGAAACCCACGGCTTTAGCCGTTGGGAGGAATTGCGGTTAGCCTTTTGTTTGTTAAACATTTCTTTTCCGCAAATATACAAATTTTTGCGGAAAAACAGAACTTTTCGGCGCAAAAGACTATTTATATAATGAACACAGATGAACACGGTAACCTACAACATAGAGCTCCGTCCGACGGCACGCTAAAGTTCCTGAGCGGCAGGGCGTTGTCAATCGCCCAATCGATGGGAGCCTCGGGCTTCCGTCAAGCCCACGAATTCATTCGTAGGTAATTTACAGTTCTCTAAATGTAAAAATGTCTTCCGTAAAAGTATCTTTAACTTGTCCAACGACGCCAATTGATGTTGGGAGAAAAATGTAATGGAACCGCCCACCAATTGCCCCTTCATTTGCAGGGAGTTTTTCACGTTGCGAATTTATCCATTCATTGATTTTCTTCCCTTCTTCTTCCGATATTGGGAAACCGCGATAATATTCTGCTCTCATTTTTTCATACTCAGACTTCATTTGTGAGAGTTCGTTATCTTTGTACTGCTCGCCTTTGAGCTTTTGGTTCTCCTCTCTTAAATGTTCATTTCTTGTTTTAGCAGCGAGGAACTGGCTGTATATGTTCTGCAACGACTTTTCAATGTCGTCAAGAAGCCAAATGGGTCTATCTTTTTTTAACTCCAATGTTTCCATAGCATTTAAATTAAATTTCGTAAAGAAACGGGTGTTCTCTGTCAGGGAGCATCCACCCTGTTTTTTCATCTTTTGCACACTTGATAAAACTCATGCTTGAATCAGTGAATGGAGTCCATTTCCCACACTCGTAACTGGCCATCAGTCCGTCTGCTTTGAAAAACACCTCATCAATGTTATCAAGATGACGCTCCTTACAAAATTGAATTATTTTATCCACAATTTCTTTGTGCAGTTTGCTAAATGCAGTGTGAAGTTCGGGGTCGCGATTCTCCTCCCACGCGAATATTCCCTTCCAATACTCCTTGCTACCTACATAATGTCCTGGTTTTCCGTCATAATCCGGAAATTTTGCCAGAATATTTTCATCAATCTCTTTTGCCATATCTTTGTTTATTATTGCTGTTTCTTTCGGATTTGAACGATGACATTGTCACCGTATTTGAAGTTTTGAGAAGAGCCTTTTATCGCAACGAGGCTTCTCTTTCCTTTTACTGACATGAATCCATCAAATACTTCTCCCTGCCCCGCCATCCACTCTGCTCCGGCAATCACAAGTTTCTTATATTCGCCATCCCCATAGGCCAGCCAGTCTCTTACAATTTCTTCCGCCGCCTCGTCAGGGTTGGAGGGAAGGGAAAGAAAAGGAGACATAATAAGCTCTATAGCCTCGGCAACATACTTCATTTCATGATGCCCCCTGAGGTTATCGTGTCGCCAACTGATAACCTGTTTCAGGATGTTTACTGCTTCTTCTCTTGTCATATCTATATCAAATTTTCAAGACAATACTTGATAGCTGCTTCGCAGGATTCTTCATAAGAATTGTACACCTCGCGATGCTCTATTATTAGCCTATGTGTGTTCTGGAAAAGCTCAAAGCAATAGTTGTCGTACTTACTGTATAACTCAACTTGAATGAAGATGTTATGTACTTCCCTCAGCCACCTCATTGCCATTTGAAGAGTTGGAGCATCTATAACATCTCTTCTGTCTTTTGAGTAGTCACCATACCAAAAGAAACCACCGTTTTTATCATACGCCGTGTGACAATTATCTGATGAAAATCCCTTTTTCTTCAGGAGTTTTGCCGTTTCAAAACTGATATAATCTTCTATCACCATAATTAACTTAATATTCCTATTATTCCGAGAATGGAAAAACCAAGAACTGCCCCACTTAATAAACAAAAAAACACTGCCTCTTCATCGGTGTCGGACTTCAATGCTCTATACGAAAGATATAAGCCTAATAATAATCCTACGACTATGAGTACATAAACCCAAAACATGCTTATTCAGTTTTATACATTCCTTCAGGTGCTTCCAGGGCAAAGCCCCTTTCTTTAAGATACTTTACATAATCATTGTAAGATGAAAACCTATCTTCTGGGTAAAAATTCCAACTCATATTTTAAAAATTTTTATACATTCCTTCTTTTGCTTCAAGAGCAAGACCCATAGGGATAAGACCACGATAATCAAGATAATGAGAAATCAAATAATCAATTTGATTAGAATCGTACATATAAAAAGGAACATCTTTTTTTCTCTTCCATAGAGTATAAAATTTATTAATATTTGATTCATATTCCAAATTTTTATACATACACATATCTTGAAGAGCAAGAAATTCTTCATCTGTCATACTTGACATTGGACGGAGATAGGGTTTGATATCATCAATCGGAACCTTTGCAAATCTGTACTTACCGCATGCTATAATATCAACGCTATTAGCATCCGGTATCCCTATTACATCATAATATTCCGGCTTATCAGCAAACGCCCCTTCTAATGGTGCCTTATATTGGCACTTTAATCCATACGGAAGTCTTGTGCAAATATCGTTAAATAGTGTTTGTTCCATATTCTATTCTAAATTAATATATTCAAAATCTGGACGATTATAGGGGTAGTTACTGTCCACCCATGTCTTTCGTGTTACCTCTACCTTATAATTTTCGGGTGGATAATACATCTCCCCACAGCACGCTACGGGCATGTTTTGTGGAAATTCCTTTAGCTTTTCTATTAACTCCCCAACTGTCATAGTGCAAATATACTAAAAAAAAACCTATTCTCAAAAGAATAGGCGCATTTAATCAGATAAATCTTTATGTATTGGATGCCATTTATAAGAAGTTTCAAATTCAATACTATCGGCAACATATCCACAATGTGGGCATATATATCTTACTCTATTATGATATGAGGAATAATCCTCACAATCTTCAAATGATTTCATACATTTTGGACAAACCAAATTTGGAATAATATTACTCATAATTTTTAACTATTCTTCCATTGCCATGTTAGTATACAATTTTGTTGAGTTCAGATATTTCGTGCGTTGTTTTTTCAAGTTCCTGTATTTTTTCACATATCAAATCCTTACTATGCTGGATTGAGGGGTATTTTACGCACCTTAGCAAACCACGAACGAACTCTTCGTAATTTTCTAAACTTAGTTTTTCATTATTGTAATATCCAAACTGGATGCAATCATAAAAATCGCCACTCCCTTCGGGTGAGCCCTTTGGAAAAACAAAAAAAGCACGGTGAGCAATTTTATGCTCTTCCGGAAGGGTTTCGCTGTAGATGGTGTTGCCATTTTTGTCTTCATAAATTACATCAGCCGAAAAAGTGACAACAGCTGTATTTTTAATTCTAGATTCAATGCCATATGCCTTCAACATCTCGAAATATTCATCTTTGTTAATTACATAGGGCACTCCGATTCTAACATCAGTATCAAAAATTCTATCAAGGAAGTCATATGTCCAACTTCCAAGTCCTGCCTCATAGTGTATCATTATTTTTTCTTTAATTTGGTTTGTCTGTTATTCTTTCTCCAAAGCTTCGCGAAAATCTTCGGGAAAACATCTACCAAAAATTTTCGTTGACTTGATATATTCTACAGCTCTTTCAATCGTTTCTTTCTCCGCCTGCTCGTAGCCGCGCTGATATAGCGTCCTATAAAGTGCCAAATCAACTTTAATATTTCCGTTTAGCGGATAATCAGGGAGAACTCTCATCGCTGCTTTTTCTGCTCTTTTACTCATATCTCTTTCTCATTTTATCAACCCAAGCCAAAGCATCTTCACGACTTGCGAAAGATTCATCATCAAGAACTCCCTTAAGCCATTCCTCAGTATTACAGAATGGACACGGGTCATCACCGCCAATAGTTAGATAGTCACCATCGCAAGAATCCAAGTCCCACAGATATCCGTCTATGCATCTCGCATCGGGATAATTCGCGCCGAAGTGCGGAAATTCAATCTCGCACCCCAATAGTCTTTCTGTTCTTTTACTCATGGCTTTTTTTAAATTCGATTAGTTGTTTTAGTTGCAAGGAACTCCATTTGAACGATTTGCCTGTTTTGGCGTCAACGATGCAATGAGTAGCAAAATATACAAAATCGTTTTTTACCCGCTTATAATCTATTTTCATGATATCCACCGCAAGGAAACCCACGGCTTTAGCCGTTGGGAGGAATTGCGGTTAACTCTTTTTTTTTTAGTTTATTATAATATTTGTATTAAAAAAGCTCTTTGATATTCAGTTCGGCGGGGCTGTCTGCCCGCCGGTAAAATCAAAACAGCATCCGCTCAAGGCACCACGCATCGCGTGGACAACAGTTTTTCAATGCGGAGGATTTACCAGGGCGCTGTCAATCGCCCAATCGATGGGAGCCTCGGGCTTCCGTCAAGCCCACGAATTCATTCGTGGGTAATTGACTTCTCAGTCCTCCTTGAAACCGGGAAGTTTTTCGAGGTCGGAAAGCATAATATACTGTTCGTCTTGGATACCAAGCGAATCAACAAGTTTATAGTTGCCTAATTCTCGTTTTACAATGGCAATAGGAATCCCTATACCGTTCCCACACGCACCATTTCCCCATTTCTTCCACCTCGGCAAGTCCTTCAAGGCTTCGGCCTTGCCAAGCATAATACCTTCCTTCCTGCCTAATTCATGGGCTTTATTTATGTCAGGATTATAGGTCTGTTCAATAAACATCTTTTCTGATAGTAGTTCTTTCCTTGCAAGGGCGAGAAGTTTAGAAGCCCCATCGTGCAAACTATCCTCTACCGTTCCTTGATTGTCGTAGGAACATACTTGCAAATGATGATTGTAGAAACTCTCCAATTCCTTCTCAAACTCCGTAAGTTCTTCCTCTGGCGTGACGATGAAAAGGTCATTGGGATGATTAACAGAAAAATTCCTCCCAAAATTATTACAAGAATATGGATACTCCCTATCCATGTCATCTAAATCATCATACTCTGTCGCGAGAAAAACAATAGGCGTATAACAATTGGCATCCCAACAAATAATTCTTGCCAGTCTCCCATCTCTTGTTTCTACCTTATATTCCCCACTTTCAATCTGCGGCCTGTACTTAATGTCAAATGGTATTCTCATATCTCAAATAGTTTAATCTTCTTTTTTACACCTAAGCATGGGGTCAACTTCAACATATTCCAAGTAGTTGTTCATTACATCGGAATATGTGGGCAAATCAATAACCATATTTTTCCCAATACTGGCTGTAACATGTTTAGCAAACCAATCCCATGTGTCGGCCACGGCCTGGTGGTATCCTTCCTTATAGCCTCGAGCGTAACCAGTCCTCGCTGATACTGCTTCATTGGAAACACCCCTATATGCATTTCTTGCACCCTCTTGGATTAACATTTCTCTGCGTGTCATATCTCAAACAGTTTTGGTTCGTCATGGTTCAACTGGGGTTGAAAAATCGTCGACTATTTTTACGGTTGTTTTAAGTTGTTGTTTTAACTTTTTTTCTATTCTGTAATGTATTCTGTAATGTTTTTCATCTTCGGCCACTTCAAATGCACGTCTTTGCGCATCTTCAAAACTTAAAAAATAGTCCCCATCATACTCTTGAGGATACACTTCCAGCCAGCTGCCCAAAAACCATGGCACTTTTTTATAAAGGTAGTACTCCTTGTCCTCAACGATTGTTTCTAAGTCATCCGAAAGACTTCGCCTTGTCTTTTCCAGTATGCGAAACCTAAAGACTTTATCTTTTTTTCCCATTGTTCTCAAGTTTTAAAAGTTTTAAGTATTTTTTAATAATTCGGTTAAATACTGCAAGCGAACGCAGGTCTTCTATTGTTGTACCGTTAGGGAGTTCAATGAGGCTTTTCTGCCCATAAATGTGAAACCTCATACATTCTCCTCTTTTTGCACAATATATACAGAGTTCCCGTCGGGTGGTGTACCACCATGCCTTTTGATATAGGCCTTGGCGGATTTTTCGCTGCTAAAACTCTTTACAAACATGGCATCATCCGTGTCCAAGTTCACGATATATACACTATATTTCATATGGCAAATATACAAACTTTAGTTGAAACCTACTCATCTTCGGCGCAGTTCTCTATATCCTCTTTAAGAAGCCTCGCCACCAAATCAAGATTGTTTTCGATTTGGTCCCATACATCTATTTTTTTCTCTGTTTTCTGAACCGGCCAGTCTGCCAATATAATCTCATACTCACACCTGGCCCAGAACTGATACTTTCCTTCGTCTTTTACAAACTCACGGAACTCTTCAAAAGTCTCAGGCACCTTTTTATCATATCGCTCCCCATTGGCGCGACGCTTGTATTCATCGCGGAAATATGGTAACACATCATAAGTTTCGAACTTTTTACTGTTCGGTTCATAAACTATCACAAAAAACTTGTTCTTCTCCATATTTAAACAACTTTAGGATTCCTTGCCCTGAAAAAATCAACAGTGTAGGCGTTACCGGTTCTATTGATTATAAACCTGCACAATCCAGTTTCAACACCACCATTAGCCGTCCCGTCACAGTAATAATTGAAATCATATTCCGACTCCGCCCACAAAAGAAGAACCTGAAAGTCCTCCCTTGTATATTCGTCTTTTACAGGAATCAACATATCACGCTTCGGGTCGTAGTATGAAAAATAGTTTCTCTCCACCACTCTTTGCCCAAGGATTTTGGAAAGTTCTTTGTTGAGCCAGCTATCCTTTTTCAAGTACCACAGATTTTTATTTCCTGTGCCCTGCTCGGCAATATCCTCAATTTTGAATGTCTCTTCAGTAATTCTACCCGTCCCCATTAACGGAACAGCAGACACTGCAGCCGCAGCGCCCAACCCAAAAATCTTTTTAATAAAATTCCTTCTTTCCATATATTAACAATTGATTTTTATACCATAGCCTTTATCAATGAAATCAAGAAGTTGCTCGACTGTTGCATCAACCTTTTCGAATGTACCTCTTCGTCCCCAAGTATGTGATATATCCGTATCCGGAGTTTGATATCTCGCAACCTCGTCGTCCCAATCATCAAACATTTGATTTTTATTTACTTTTATTTTCATTGCTGTCGCTGAAATTTAAGTTTTTTAGGATATTAAGCAGGTTTTCGAGTTCATAGTTACGGAAAGCTGTCATCGCATATGTCCTTGGATTATTGTGGTTGTATCCGTATTTTTCAATATACTTCTTGCACGCCCGTTTTGTAAGAAATGCCCCTGTGTACCGGCAAATTTCAGGGACTGTCACAAAGTCAATCACTTCAGCCCTTGTTTCACCAATTTCGTTTTCCATAAAATTGGCAACAGCATCTATGTCACCCCTGTCTACTTCGCACCATGCATCTCGCTGTTCAGCGAAGTTTTCATCTTCGTCTAAAAGGCATTCGATGTGGTCAACCGCCTCTTTGAGTGTATAAACACTTTCCTCGCAAACGATTTTTGGTACGCCATATCCTTCTGCGGTTACATCTTCCTTGTCTTCGAGGACACCCCAAAACACGGGGTCGGCATTACCATCAGTTCCCTGTGTATTAAGTTCGTGCTGCAGTTCTTTCAGGAACGCATATTCTTCATCAGTAATCGTTATCGTCTTCATTTTCGCTGTCAAAAATGTTGTTTTTAGAGTTTTCTTCAAACCACGGGCAATCTCCACAATATTGGTGGTCTATTCCCTTAGGCCACATTGGGCTGTCCCAAGAGAATATTGAGCCGCATTTCGCAGTTGCCATTATTCAACTTCCATTGCGTTTTTAAAATCTGGAATGAATTCACGTGTCATACCCGATTCACCTTCCATCTCGTCGTACCAAGTATATGTATCGGCGTTGTCGCCAAGCCACTTGACTGCTTTCTCTACTGCATGATTATAACCTTCTTCCTCATACTCGCTAATCGTATCGCAGATTAAAGTCTCAAGTGTCTTAATCTCGTAGCCCGTCTTACTTAGTCTTCCATTGGTAAAATAATACAAACAAGTTGAGTAATCGTGCTCAAGCCTGTCATAATCCTTTATCTTGAAAAGGATGTCTTTTATTCTGCTGAACATGTTGTATATACTAAAAAATTTTTAGGCTTCCTTTCTCGGATGTTCCCATCCGGGAAGTTTTTTAAGGTCTTCACAGTTAATATACTTTCCATCGGCGTACACAACCCCATTAACAATGGAAAACCCTGAGAAATTACCAAAGAATAAAGAGTCGGCCGGTACATTTTTCCACACCGGCATCTGTTCTATGGCGTCCTTGTACCCTTCCATCCTTGCTGCACCGACATACTCTTTCAATGTCTCGTCACTATCAAAAATCTCTTCTCTTGCGATATCCCGAAGTTCTGCTGCAAGCTGTTTCGCCATTGAAACCGAATGTTCGTTTGTGCTGAAAAACGCCACTTCCAAAACTTTTTGTTCAAGTTTTGAGAGTTCCGGGTCAGGCACTATAACCCAGAGGTCATTAATCAACGGCTCTGTTGTCGGAGACAGGCATCTGCCATTTTCATCAAACGGTAGATACCCACCATCACTAGACGTTTCACGCTCACAATCACCGATAACCCTGTATTCTATGAAGAAAAGGTAGTGCCCTTCTTTCTCATCAAAAGTAATGAATCTTGCACCTCTTCCGTCATTTGTCGTGACAGAATATTCCCCCGATAAAAGGTAGGGAACATATTTCGGATTGAATTGTACCCTCATGTTTTTATTTTTCAAATTGATAAATATAAACAGTGTCCGCCTGTGTTTCGTTTCCTGTTATCGTTTGTCTGATTTCGGCTGTAATAACCGGCTTTGTGTCTGTTCGTACCTCTTTTTTCGCCACTTTTACGGCACCCACGATGCCGCATATAAAAAAAAGAGCACCAAAAAATAGAATGGGTCCCGCCATCCCAAACTCATCATCTCTGCCGGCCATTAAACCAGCAAGAAAAAACAGGAAAATTCCCATTACCAAACCAACAATAGTAGCTGCTACCATATCAAATTATCTTTGTTTCCCCAAAACCAGTGGGATTCTTTTCTTAATTTTCCAAACCTTTGTTCATCATATTCGTGATTTCTGCACGCATAAAATCTAATGTTTTGCCCTTGAATGCATCTCCATAATTTAGTGCAATTCTCGCAAGTCCTCTTAATATCCATAATAACTTAATTGGTATAAAATATCTTTTTACCGAGGTCAGAGAGTTCAAAATATTCCTCCCCCTTACGAATGCGGTTTGTTACTTCAACCGACTCATAGTCTGGATTATCCCCTCCATCATGCTTATATTTTATTGCAAAGTCTATCGTGTCACTATTGAAGTCCCTTTCAGCAATTTTCCACTTGGGAATGGCGTTTTTTGCTGCAGTATTACCATCGGCGTAACCCTTCTCATAATCCTTATGCCCCTTGAATGCCATTGGATAGTACGATTTTACCACATCATCAATGATGCCCTGTGCGGTATTGTTGTACCTGGTAGCCACCCTATCCTCGTCATAGTATCCGTTGAATACACCCATTAGTGTTGCAACCACGCGTTCTTTCAAACAGCCCTCTTTTTGCATTCCGGCATTTATGTTGTGAGAAACAAAATACCCTTGCTTTTTGAGTTCCTCTTTCGCGGCGTTCAAAATTCTTTCAGAGTATTCCGCAAGATAATCTTCACTACAACACTCATTCTTGAATTCTTTAAGGAGGCTTACAAAATCAGATTGACTGTGGTTCTCCATTGGTCCCGCTTTATCTTCATTATTAAGATATGCTATAATTGCAGCATTTATTGCCTCTTCCTGTGTAGAAAAAGCGGTTTTATCTGAAAGTGTAAGGGTTATCCCTTCATATATAAAATACCGATACTGAATCGTATTATATATCCTGTAAACCACTATGCCAACATCCTTCATTTTCTTAAGCCATTCGGTGGCTTCAGCAAGAAGCGGCCGAGAGTAATCTTGGAGCAAACCTTCGGGAGCAGTTTGGTTCCAATTAAAAGGCGAACTTGCAATCCGTGCTTTTCCGTCATAAGTGTAGTAAGTTTTTACTTCTTCATTAAAGCCAGCCCACCTTAAGGCTTTTGCGGCCTCGAATGATACATAGAATTTATCGCCCATCTCTTTTGCAGTTTTCACAATATCTCATCTCTTTTATAATCTTCGCAATATCTTGCGTGTGTTATTTGCTTACAATTAAAAATCTTGTCTTTTTCAAGGCATTTCCATTCTACTGTACCGAGGTTATCCCACCATATGAGATGCTGGCAATATAAGCATTTATGAAGATTACGAATAGGTTTTTCTTGCAATGGATGCTTTAAAAAGTGCCTCCCCATTACCTTCAATTCTTCATCGGTCAACTCTATTGGGGGCTTGTTCAGCAAACTCTTTCGATACCTCATAGCCACAGGATAGCCAAAGTCCAGCACAAGGAAGCCACGAAAGCATAAAGAACCCTCATCCCGGAGTTTGCATTGAGTTGTTTAATCAGTTCCTCCGAGAACGCGGTTATGTTGCTTGTTGATACCAAATCCGCAACGATACTCAATACAAGGAGTATCGAACTAAGAAATCCCAAAAAAAGGACTATACCAAGTACAATTGTCATAAATTTCGTTTTTGCAAATATACAAAAATCCGCCGGAAGTTTCCGGCTTCCGGCGCAATTCTAACTATTCGTCTTCCTTAAAGTTCTTAATCCACTCCTCTTTTTCGGGGTCGGGATTGTTTTTTTCCTCCCAGTGCTCATCATTGTGCCTGTCCATATCCTCCTGTGAGTGTATCGCAAAAAAATCCTCATTACTCATAGGCCTAATAAAACCTTTCTTTATTAATGCCCGGTAGATGCCAATACACATTTCGGTGTCATAGTCTGAAGAATGCAGTTTGTCCTTCTCTACCGTTACGCCGAGTGCCCACGCAACTTCCTTGAGTTTAAAGTTGTTCATACATCTCAACTGTCGTCCAAGAACAATACCACAAATGAGTTGAAGGTCTATTGAGCCGTCAGCAATGTAATGGCCCAACTGATGGGGACTGTTGTTATCCTTCATCCACTGCCGGAGGACCTCGTTATCAAACTTGTGGATGTTGAATCCCCCGAGCATTGGACGGTTGTCATATCTTGGATGGCCATCCCGATAATCACCCCCGTACTTAGTGAAAAGACTGATAAAACGGTTGTATACCACATCCTGCGGCTCATATATCTCAGATTCCCGCATTGCCTTTACGCTACCGAAACCATTTGCCTTGTATGCGAGCCACATGGCATACGGACTCACCGAGCACCCCTCCTTCGGCTTGACAAACCAATTGAATCTCTCAACAACCTTGCCCTCTACTATAACGGCACCAGAAAGCTGATGAATTCCGCAGGTCTGGGGGTTGGAGTCGGTTGTTTCGAAATCATAGAATATGATGGGCTGCATAAACCGCCCGTTGCCCGACACATTACCAGTTTTTTCTCTCCACATAAAACAACTATTTATTGAGGGTTTCTTTTACGAACTTTATCAAGTTTTCCTCACTCTGAATGCCCGCAAGGCGGCCTACCACCTCATCAGTTTCAACCTTCACCGCAAGAGTTGCCGGAATGTTCCTAACGCCATATTTGGCTGCAAGTGCTTCATCTTCATCGGCGTTCAATTTCTCGAATGTCACATCACTGAATTCCTCCATCTTGGAGACTTTTTCAAATGTAGGACCGTAAACTCTACAGGGACCACACCAAGGTGCCCATACATCCAAAAACTTAATTTTATTCATATTCTTCTCTGAATTTTTTTCTAATTTCAATAACGATGTCATTTATCTTATTGATATCAACCGCATCCGGAAGTGTCGAGTTGGCCATCGCCTTTTCCATCTCATCCTTTCTAGACTCAAGATAGGTAATGAGTTCATCGTAAGTCGCGTTACCAAGACGGATATTCATGATAAAATCCCTGTCAATGTTGCTGCGGTCAACATTGAACCTTCCGGTTTCAGCAAGTTCTATACCCATATGGAGAAGCCTCACCGAGTGGGCCATATTTTTGCGGTCGAAATCCTTTTCCTTATTTTCTTTATACCTCTCAGGATTTCGTTTCTCAACCCATTCACACCACTCCTTGTAGTCCTTGCAATGCTTTGTGTATGCATCCTTATTGTAGGTCATAAAACAGATGGGCTTCTCGCCTTTTGGAATAGATGTGAGCCGCACTTCATTGGACTTATCAATCTGGTCTGGCTCCACAATACCCTTGTAGTGAAAAAATTCCTTGTGGGTAATTCTATCCTCAATTTTGTGGATTTCTAAATCATAGTCACCTCCGGCGTAGTGCTTCAGTATGCTGTATCTGTCAAGAGCGGAATCAATCTTCTCAAACTTGAAATAAGCAGCAAAGTCGTAGTACACACCGAACACATCTTTCATATTGGGAATATTAACAAGCCCGCAATATCGTTGGTCAAGTTTGTGTTTGCCGAGGTATTCCTTAATAGGTTGTGACCCTTGATTTTTGAATGTGTAACAGAAATCAAGAATGTCTTTCCTCGTTACCTCCTGCCAGTTGATTTTTTTATTCAATCCCCTTGCCCGCCTGATTTGAGCGACAGAATAATTAAGAAGAGGGCCAAACGCCTGTTTTGTAAGAAACTCGTTGCGATGCTTCTTAAATTCCGTCATAATGGGGTGCTCATACAAAACACATTCGTCAGGAACAAACAAGGCCTCCAATGCATTGGGGTTGCTTGTTGTGAGAAGGTACACGAATTTCCTGAACGAATACCATACATTGTCATTTTTTGCGTCGGCAATCTGCTCTTTGTAATCATATCCCAGCCCATCAAGCCATTCATCGGGCTCCATGAAGACACCGGCGGTATCAACATCACTGGTCCCATCCTCTTTCTGGAGGCCATAGGCATGACTCCCCCTCACATATTCATAAAGGAGAAGTCCGCGTTTTCGTATTTCTTCAAAAGTTAATTCAATCATATTGCAAATATACAAAAAAGTACCGAGAATTATTGGTTCTCGGCGCAACTTTCTTCTGGCGGGAACAACTCTCCTGCCCATTTTTCTTTTTTCTCCTCTTCAAGTTTCTCAATGAAAGCCTTCAATTCCGGTTTCCACTCAAGGTAATCCAAGTCAGGGTCACAGGCATTTTCAATGAGAACCTCTGCATCAATTACAATTCGCCCAAAGGAACCGCTCCAATTAGTATATTTCCATTTTTCTTTGATAAATTCAAAGAGAATGAGGCGGTTGTCTGGATGCCCATCCCAAGTTGCTTCACCAGCATCCACGAGGTCTTTCTCAATTTCAAGAAGCCTTTTTTTATCTTCATCGTCGTTAGGCCAATCCCTCCAATCTTCTTCTGAGGAAAAAAAAGAGCGACCTTCAAAAAATGATTCCATTAAACTGACAAATCTCATTACCCGTTCAAATTCCTCCGGGTCTGCTTTAGCCACTTTCATATAAATTTCCGATTTAAAAACTCAATTGAAATATCTGTGTATCCCCATACAGTATAGATGTACAGTCTTCCGTCAAGCGGGTTGAACTCGAACTCGTAAAAATTTCCGGCAACAAACGGCAGGCCGTCCTTGTAAAAACTTTCGATACATTGTTTACTCTGCATAATTCTCAACAAACCATTGCACGAATTCATCAAAGGAAACAAATTTGTGCATCATCTTACAATTACTTGTATAAAGAGTGTCCTGCACTGGAACATCCCTGTTGTATGGTGCTTCAATAATGACTCCATGTTCAGCGTTGCAGCCTTGAAAGTTCCAGAGATTGTCATCCACAAACCAATCACAGTGAAGCACACTCTTATTTTTCAAAAAGCAAATACCATCAGGGATAATCCCATTCTTTTCTAGCCACCGCAAAGTGTCAATTTTATTGGCATACGTTTTCTGGTAAGTAATAATGATAACATCGCCGTACTTCTGCAGGGTCTCAATATTTTCCCTCATTCTCGGAAATGCATCCGAGTAATAGAACAGTTCATGACCGTGCTCCTGAAAAAACCAGTTGGAGGCTGTTGAGCCAGTTTCCTCTACTACTCTCGGGAAGGACTTCTCAACTACGAAATCCGTCACATCATCCCTCGTAAGGGTTTCACCGAAATGTTCGTTGTACAAATCAACCATGTTCTGAAGAAGACACCTCAGAACCTCGTCACAGTCAATTCCAAACACTAATCTTTTTTTCCATAATTCTTTATTTTCTTCCAAAATACTCGGAACAATTTTGGAAAGTTTTGGGTAAAGTGAATACTTCAGTTCTTCAACTGGGCACCATATGAATTCATCAACTTCCGGAAGCCGTTTACCCTTCCAGTCAAAATATGAAGTACAAGTAAGTCTTCTCTCAGGAAAGGATTCCAATGGAAGAAGTAAAAATTTAATTTTGTCCTCCCCATAGTCATACCTCTTGGTTAAGAGTGAATTACTAAACTGTAGGTCTTTTAACGAAAGGCCTGTTTCTTCAAAAAGTTCTCTGAGTGCGCAGTGTTTATATGTCTCACCGGCATTTCGATGCCCTTTTGGAAGGTCCCAAGTGTTTTCCCCATGCCTGCGGTTAGGGGCATGGCACACCAAGACTTTGTCTTGATATATGAGTATTGATGCTGCTCGTGTTGCTACCATAAGTCTTCTGAATGTAATCTCCTAAATGGGCAATCCTCCGGTTTACGAATTTTGTTTGGTTCTTCACCAACAAACCTTTCGCATTTATTTCGAAGAAAATCAGTAACCTCGTCGAGGTTCCATTCTCGCCTAAAAACTCTTCCATGCACTTCGCTTTCGGGAATGTTGAGTTGGAGTTCGTGATACGCAATCCCCATTGCCTGCCACCTGTCAACAAATCTATTTTCGGTGGTGAGAAAACCTTGTATGTTTTCCTTAAAGTAAGGCAAAAAGGTCTCAGCATTTTTGTCGACTTTTTGTACAATTTCTTTTAGAAGTGCAATACAATTGTAGTGCCGCATACCGCATACTACGATGCCAGTCTCAATGTTTTTTGGTTGATGGGCATGTTTTTCACCATCGTTATACCATATTGCCGAGCATAAAATTTTTTCACTCATGTTTAAATGCTTTTTGTAGACAATATCATTTTCGTTGCAACGATTTCGCCGTCAAGTCCGTAATAATATTCTGCACCTCTCGGTATTTTTGCCTTTACAACCAAGAGTTTGCATCCAAACGGACACGAATAATAATTTGAGATATTCTTTAAGGCCGCGTTTTTATTGCAAAACCCGTGTATCCCAATGTCAATATAGTAAAACTCGGAGGCTTGTTTAGAGCGATGCAGAAATAGGTGCTTAACACCCGAGTCTTGTGTAAATTTGCCTCCAGTAAACAATATCCGTTCCCCTCTATATGGTGTACGAATATCAACGCCATTTGTTACAAGCACTTTATAGCACCTTTTTCCAAAAAGCCCAGCTTTTTTTGGGTTAACACCTATCAATCTATTTGCCCAATCATACAGGTAATGCGGGGCCGGTAAAACCACTAAACACATATCACTTTTCTTTAACAGTTACACTAACTTTGTCCCCAAATTTAAAAAACTTTGGCAGTAGCGGAATTTTGGCGGATACAGTAAGGGAGTTGCTAATATCTTTTGTGATTTCACCTTCTCCGATAACTCCCTGCCCTGCCATCCACTCTGCTCCGGCTTTGAACATAGCAAGCATTTGCTCCCTTGAATAAATCGTTTCTGAACCGCCGTATATATCTACTTCAATAAATCCATATCCTTCCGGCATAATGTCTTCTGCCGCTTCGTCAAGGTTGGAGGGAAGCAAGGAGATGTTGTCGAGCATAGTTCTTGTTCCATCCTCAAATTCAACCTCGAAAAAGAACGCCTTCAAGCCATCAATTGCAAATGACTTGATGGTATGAGGTCTTCCGTCACCATCTTTCAAACGAACCTTATCGCCTATTTTAAATCCGTTGATGTTGGTTAAAGGGTGTGTAAGTCTTAACATATTATATCAAACATTCCTTTTGTTATCAATCCAGTCACCGAGTGTCATCTTTTGTTCTTTGTTTCCGCGTTTTCTATTGTAATAATCTGGGCAATAACTATCTCCCTCAACAGTTGTAAAATCATCAACATCACCATTGTGCATATAGCATTTGCCGCTACCGAATTTCTCTTTTATACCGCTGTTGGTAACAATGTAATTTCTACCTTTGATAGATAGATACCACCAACAGTTAATACATTTCCCGTGGTTCATTTCTCTCTGCAAACTTTTCAAAACTCGGAGGTTCAATACCTTCATCAAGACACTTTTCTTTGAATATCTCGTATTGGTCTTCAATAGGGATATGTTGATATAACGGATTGGGATACATAACTACTCTGAAAAGAAATCATAAAGGAAACTCAGTTCTTGCTGACAACCAACTAAAAGCGACTCCATCTTAAACAAAGCCCTACCTTCTTTTTGTTCATCATGAGCGAGTCTTGCTGAAACCAAATCGGTGATGGTTGCATCAATTTCATTGTGCAGTTCTTTAATTGAATTCAGTACTTTATCTTTTTCCATATTGCAAAAATAGTAAAAAAATCTTGAAACATCGCATTCTCGGCGCAATTAGTTTCGAAAAATACGGGCAACCTTAATTTTTACAATAAACTCCGGCGAATTTTCAACAAATTTTCTTTCAATCACTTTGAATTCAACGGTCGAAGATTCTCCTGACATTTGCAGAAAAACATGGTCTCCGGCAATAGGCAACAGCGCAACCGGCCACTGACGGTAATATTCTTGTGCATTACCAGTCTCTTGAAATTTAATTAACACTTTTTCCATATTGCAAATATACAAAAGAATATATTTATATATTAAAAAGAATATTATGCCAGTACTAAGCCCCGACTCTTTTACTTATACCTTCGTAGATGCAACTACCGGTGAACCCATATCAGGGGTGACACCGGACGGACCAGATGTAATTAAAAGCACATACACTTCCGATGCAAACGGAACAATAACCTTTGTCAACTCTGACGACTTGGAAGCCGCAGCGGGGGGAGCTAAGTTTGTACTGCCAACATCACTCACTGTACCTTTCGGGGCAACCTCGGGTGCTTCTTCAATTGATATGTATGGCATTACGGGTGTTACTTGCGACGGCAGTCTATATACTTCCGGACCAAGACCCTTAAGATATCTTGGGGCCACTGTCACCATAAATAACATACCATGTATACGCGGTCGTGATTTAATTACGGGTGATGATGTTGTGGTTGAAGTTACCAACAGTATAACAAGCGATACTGTATTAGAGTATTATATTACTGCACACACCACCAGCGGACAGGATATTGCGGTAACCGGAAGTACGACACTCAAAGAAGGCTCAGGCCCAGCTCCCAGTAGAAAAACTCTACAGTTCGCCTTCAATACTGGTAATATTGAAGGTGGCGCGCTATTTACTAATATTCGAAGTGCGGACTTAATGATTGAAACTTGCGAGCAGTCGGGTCTGTGGTTGCCTTATGCGTGCACTGCAACATTATCTGGAGGAGATAAATACCAACTAAGTCCGGAATCCGGTACTTACTTTGAAGTGAATCTGCCATCGACGGGTAGTTGTAGCATTAGGTCCCAAGTGACTCTGCATCTAAGGAGTGATTCGACATCATCAGTACTAGTATATACTGGTACAAGTACGGCTACTTCCGTGCCGGAACTCACGACTACAATAATACTTAACGCACCAAGTGTATCTGAATCTTCATGATATCCACCGCAAGGAAACCCACGGCTTTAGCCGTTGGGAGGAATTGCAATTAACTTTTTTTAGTTTATTATTATATTTGTATTAAAAAAACTCTTTGATATTCGGTTCGGCGGGGCTGTCTGCCCGCCGGTAAAATCAAAACAGCATCCGCTCAAGGCACCACGCATCGCGTGGACAACAGTTTTTTTTTAATGCGGAGGATTTACCACCCGCTCTCAGCTCCGCCCTGAGCGGCAGGGCGTTGTCAATCGCCCAATCGATGGGAGCCTCGGGCTTCCGTCAAGCCCACGAATTCATTCGTGGGTAATTGACAGCCAAAAGTTAATCATTAAAAAAATTTTTCCACGATTTGGAGGCAGGCTTCCCAATACCAAGGATTCTTTTATGATGAATTATTTTGGGGTTGTATTTTTTCAATACAACCTCTTTTTTTGTATTGTTACTCCCCTCCGCAGTCAGTTTTGTTCCCTTGGCAAGTTCTTTAATGTATTTATCATTTCCTCCACCAGAACAGTTGGATTTGTACAATGCCAATTTCTGAGTCTCCTCATCTTTCATGTACTCATCTTTCACATCTTTTACGAAAAGCACCTTGATACCGCGGGACATCTCGATATGCTTAAGGAATATGTCGTCGGCCAGCAAGACCTCCTTAATACTTTCCGGTGTAATGCCGTCTATTCCAAGTATGTTCGGTGGATAGAGCGTGCCAGCACCACCGGTAGCCAGAAGTTCAAAAGATGGAGTTAAAACTGTCTGACATTCATACAACCATTGCTTGTAGGGGAGTATTTTTCCGTTCCCGTCTTTCCTTATTTTGTGCACCCTTCTTGCTATGACACAATTGGGATGGGAATGGTAACCTCTCAGAAGTGATTCAGCCATTGTCTTCGCATAAACAATATCGTCATCTACTGTAATAATTGCCTCTGCCGGATATTTTTTCATTGCATAGTAATATTTTTTATGGGGTTTCAAATCCTCGTCAGCACAAACAATTTCCATCACGCCATTGTCTATAAACTTCTTTAATTCCGGCGTGAGTTTGTTTTCCTCTTCCTTCGTCAGGGTGAGGAGTATTTTTTTTGGTTTTATGGTTTGCTCCAGTAAAGATGCTATGACCTCCGGAAGTCTTTTGTATCTGGCTGGATACGAGGTCAACGAAAAATAGTATCTGTTCTGGCGTTCCAGCATCTTTTCCTTGAATTCAGGAAACTCCTTTGCAAAATCATTAAAAATGGTCTGATACTTTAGTTTGTTTACTTTATACAGTGATGTTGGTACGGCCTGCGAACCCGGAACAACTGTTTCCGATTCGTCAAAAATCACCGATGTCTGACGCATCACCTTGTCAGCCATTATATTAAAAGCATATTGCCATGACTCGTCGGAGGTGGGAGACATCTCCATCATCTTTTTTTCATCAAAAAATCTCTTGTCAGTAAATGTACCTGCAGGATACAGAGTGCCGGCACAGCCATTGGCTGGCCTTGCAAAGTTCATAATGATACCCGGAACCTGATTCTTCCCACCGGCGTTCTTCTGTTTGAAATCTATCATCCTCTGGAACTTATAGTCACCGTCAAGGAAATATTGGAATGTGCCGGTAATAATATCGTTCGGGTACTTTTTATGGTCATCAATGAATACTCTGAGCCAGCCCTCTTTTCTTGTAATGTCATCATCCACCACAAGTATTGGGCTATTCGGGTATTTTTTGAGTGTCGGCATCAGTTTCTTGTGCGACCTGATGTTAACAGGATACCAGATAAGTTCCACATCACCCCTGTCTATGATAGCCTGTAAATCCTTTGGAAGAACTTTGTCTGGAAACTCCGGCTCTGCCAGTACCAGAACACAATGATACTCGTTTTTATCAACGTTTTGATTCAGTATACTTTCCCAAACAGACGCTACCCCATTGATTCTTGCAGGGTACGATGTCATAGATATAATAAGGGTGTTGTTGTTCATTTCGTTTTTTTCTATATAAATACCCTCGCAAAACCGTTTGAAAACAAAAAACCACTCAAATAGAGTGGTTTTCGTTGCTAAATGTCAATCTCGAGTTCATATTCGGTCTCGTCACCAGCAGTGTCTATTTTCTTCTCAGTCGGCTCCGGCAGCTTGGTCGGCTCCGGCAACTTGTTGCCTGTTATCGTAACAACGCCTTTTTTCACTTTCGCCTTCAATGTGGTGACATCCAAATCTTTTGGAATACTGTTTTCAGTGTATGTCGACATTTTTCCGGTTTCTGAGGTATATTCCGTAGAAACCGTAATGAGTTTCATACCATCTTTTTCCAACACACCAACCTTGATTCCGGCAATAGGAGTATTGGGGTCTACAGAAAGTGTTGCCGTGTATTTTTTACTTTCCTCATCGAACTTGAAATCGAGTGTAGAATAGAGTTTCGCGTTGATATCATCCAATGCTCTGCCGTCCCAAACAACACTGTTAAAAAGGTCATTAATAAAACTTTCAGATTCGTTCCACCCAAAAACGGGAGCGAAGAAGGGAACCAAATTTAAACTCTTCATAACAATATTTTTTTAAAAGTTATATTCTTTTTATCAATTGTATTAGTACAAATTGCGTGCCATTCAGATTAAGTTCTTGAAAATTGTTACGCCAATTATATCACCTTCAGTATTATTTTTTCCAAGAGGCACAATATTAACATCGTAGGTCTCTATCTGTGCCTCATCAAAAATTCTGGAAATCATATCCTCAGTCAGTGTCTCCTTATTCGTCTTTCCTAAGAAATTCAAAAGTATCTGGCCACTTTTAACCCGGCGGAAAATTTCCTTGGTTATCTTTTCCCTCGAGCCGAATATCGGGGTTTTTTTAAGGTCTCCCCAGTCACACAATTTGTAGATATACTTGCACTTTTTGGTTTCTGCATCAAGTGAAACCGGCTCCAAACAAACATCATCAGCACCGACAGTTGCCATACCATTGCGAATCTGAGTTTTAAAAGACACCACAGCATTGAAGTCTCGCTGAATGTTTTCGTCGTGTTTGTAAGCCTCTTTCCGGTCCTCCTTTTGGAGGTTTTCCATCACTTTCTCTTCGTAACATATGAAATTCCTACAAATAGTACTAGGCTTCACAAGTGTATTCGGACACAGCGTCTCAAACGCCATTATCACTTTTTTAGTTCTTCCCATCGTCGTCTTTCCAGTAACAATACAAACATTTGTTTTCGCATCTGTGGGGTTTGAAACCAGTCAGAAGTTCCTTTTTGTTGGCCGGACAGGAGCAAGTGTTTCGTTGGTCTTTTTTTCCCTCAAGTATAATATCGTTTTCCAACCCCAGAATTTCAATATCTTTCTGTGACAGACATGGAACAGATTTAATATCCGGCTCACCGCAAGCCTCCAATGTGAAACCATATTGTTTTCCATAGTCTTCAAGTTCCTCATATGCCACAATTCTCACTTTTCTCTTCTCGTGAAATGTTTCATACGGAAGTTTCACCCCGGATTCGTTAAACCTTTCCTTTACATGGTCATACATATCAAGGAACGACACCCGCACTCGCTTAATTCCAGTATCACCAAAAGAATCCATAACATTGAAAGCGGTGCTCAAGCCTTTGCCTGTTGGTACTATGGGGTCTATCCTGAGAACAACATGCTCAGCCGGAAAACCCGCTTCAAGAAGTTTTCCAAACATCTCGCGGGTTTTTTCGAGTTTCGGAACAAGTGGTTCTATCTTTGTACCACCCATACCAGTGCATGTAAGGTGTAGAATGATTTTCTCCTTGTTTTCAACCAATTTTGCAATCAGTGGTTCAGTCAACCGTTTGGTGATAATAATATTACCTTTGTACAGCCGGTCAAAGGCATCAAGCATAAATGCAATCTCACCAGCCTCTGTAACTCCTATATATTGTTCTTTCTCCATAATCTAAAAGAAAAATGCCATTGCCCGTTCAAGTCTCTTGTGTTCCTCCTCCATCTCTTCGTCGGACTTAATTTTGAGTTCAGCCTTTTTGACTTCTTCGCCAGTCATTTCGAAAATTTTTCCTGTTTCATCATCAAGAATGAAAGGACGACGAACATCGAGGCACGCAAAGTAATCGGTTACTATTGGTTCACTTTCTTGTTGAGTGTGGCCGAAAATAAAATACACATTATCAAACTCATTGGAGATGTCGCCCCTTGGTGTAAAATATTCATGCACATCAGCCCAGACCATCGAGCCAGAACTTCCCCAACCGCCACGATGGTGGGAAACCGCACCAAGTGCTTTAAAAAAGGCATCCTGCTGGCTTTCAACCTCAGAGTGAAGGAAATTATTAAAAAAGATGTAGGATGGGAGAGTTCTGTTACCGTCCACCCAATTGAAAAGAAATTTATAATTTCTCAGCCAGCCCTCCCTGATGCCGGCGTGGGAAAAATAATACCGCTTTCCGGCAATATCAGTCTCCCAAGCCATATCGAACTGCTCGAGATTGTCCAAAAATGTTTTATGATTTCTTTTGTGGTTGAGCCAGTCGAACCTGCTACCGCCAGCACTGTTTTTTATATAATGGCAATCGTGATTGCCCAAAAGCAGAATGACCTTCAACGGATTCTTCTTTTTAAGTTCAATTATTTCGCAAAGATTGGCATAGCCTTCGTCATTGCTAATACCCTCGTATTCATATCCATCAAGGTAGTCCCCGAGAAAGACAACTTTCTCATATTCATCGATTTTGGAAACCGCTTCTTTGTAGAAGTTTCTGGAATGGACATCTGGTATTATCAATATTTTTCCCATGTTCGTAACATTTTTACAAATATACAAAAAAAAAGAATTATATACCAGTTGCCCACAATAATCATGTAACTTCCAGAAAATAATCAGAAAAATCCCAAGTTTCAAGGTATAAGTGAATACAGACCTTGAAACTTGGGATTTATAAATATATCACAATGGTCATAAAGTCAATTTCAGGAACGTTTCTTTATACCTCTTGAATTGTCCAACCGGAAGGAATACCCGAAGTACCTGACGGCCAAGAAACGCCTGATTTCTTTACAAAGGTTCCTGAGGTAGCAACATTCTGAACCCAACTGCCTAAAGCGGATGTTGTTGCTGATATATTCGTTACAAGGCACTTGATGTAGTTAAGTGAGGTGCAACCATTGAACATATTGTAATAGCAAGAACCCACAAGCCTTGTTGCTGGAAGTTCCGGTGCTGTTATTAGTTTAGAGCAACCATAGAACATGTGGTTATAGCAATAATCCACAAGCGTTGTTGCTGGAAGTTCCGGTGCGGAGGTCAGCGAGGTGCAACCATAGAACATATTTTGATAGCAAGAAGCCGCAAGCGTGGTTGCAGGAAGTTCCGGCGCGGAGGTCAGTGATACGCAATTTCGGAACATATAGTAATAGCAATTAGTCGCAAGCGTGGTTGCGGGAAGTTCCGGTGCGGAGGTAAGGGAGGTACAGTCACTGAACATATTGGAATAACAAGAGTTTGCAAGCGTGGTTGCTGGAAGTTCCGGTGCGGAAGTAAGGGAGGCACAACCACGGAACATACTGTAATAGCAGGCACTCTCAAGCGTGGTCGCTGGAAGTTCAGGTGCGGAGGTAAGGGAGGTGCAACCTTGGAACATATTAGAATAGCAAGAATCCGCAAGCGTGGTTGCTGGAAGTGCTGGTGCGAAGGTCAGCGAGGTGCAACTGGCGAACATATCGGGATAGCAAGAATCCACAAGCGTGGTTGCTGGAAGTGCTGGTGCTGTTGTTAGTTTAGAGCAACCATTGAACATTTGTCTATAGCAACCATTCGCAAGGGTGGTTGCTGGAAGTGCTGGTGCGAAGGTCAGCGAAGTGCAACTGGAGAACATATAGGAATAGCAATCATTTGCAAGCGTTGTTGCTGGAAGTTCCGGCGCGGAGGTCAGCGAGGTGCAACTGGCGAACATACCGGAATAGCAATCATTCGCAAGCGTTGTTGCGGGTAATTTGGGTGCGGAGGCCAGGGAGGTGCAACCATTGAACATATTGTTATAGCAAGAATTTGCAAGCGTGGTTGCTGGAAGTTCCGGCGCGAAGGTCAGGGAAGTGCAGTTGCTGAACATATCTAAATAACAATAATTTGTAAGCGTGGTTGCTGGTAATATCAAATTAGAAGCGTCCACGATGTTGGACTGGGTAAATAGTCCATGAAATCCACAACCTTGAATGGAAGACATTGTTTTGTAGTTGTCCTTGTCAAGGATAGACATTATATTACCATAGGCGTTGAATCGTGCAGTACCGTGAAAAGAACTGTATGTAAATACATCTTGTGCTATGTAAGGATTATTTCCCTTGAATTGAATAATGTCTCCGGTGGATACAGCAATGGAAGGTGCTGAAGTCGACATGCTCGATGTAATTGAAACCCACTCCTCGTCATTCTTCTTGTATTCGATGGTTACGGGATAAAGATATTCTTCTTCATCCGCCTCTCCTCGCCAAACAATGGTTCCATCAGAAACAATTTCAAAGGTAAGTGGTATCTTACTATAGTCATTGTACTTTACAGTACCCTCCCCCACAAGGCTTACATTGGGCATTTCGTATGCATCACTGTTTGCAAAAGAAACATATTCGTTTTGAGTACCGAATTTGGTCAAGTATTTCATATATAATCACAGTTTATATATAAATAGTTGAGACCAGCCCTTTGTCCGTGCGATGGATAAGAAAAAAAAAAACACGAGAATTTTCCCGCGGCCATTAGAATTTAGTTTTGGACGACTGGTATATAGTCCCCCCCCCC
>OCVV012833064.1_pt1 | contig 99073 bp, 82 predicted proteins | sample 1539721 | NCBI WGS metagenome assembly OCVV01 (sample SAMN02144230, study PRJEB22623) | gut metagenome | biome: sheep rumen | host: Ovis aries | place: New Zealand
GCTGATGCACGATTTCGCTTGTATAGAGGCGAAGGATATGTACTATCCGGTGCTAGCTGATCGGGTTAGATATTTTAAAGAAGACGAGAAAGGAGTGACGGTTATGTGTAAGGCTATGGAAGATATGAGAAATGAGGCTGCTAGAGAATCTGCCAGAGAAAAAACTCTGCAGTTAGCGAAGAACATGCTTGCTCTTAATAAGTTGTCTTATGATGAAATTGCTAAGGTTACTGGACTGACTATAGATCAAATTAAGGAGATGGATTCCAAGAAATCGGCATGAAGTTTTTGAACGATAAGGTCGCCTTGAGGCATTTCCCTCAAGATGGGGTGTAGTTAGACCCAGTAAGGGAATCATTCCCGGAATCAATGGAAATGTGGATATGAACACGTCATATTTCTAAGGGCTGGGAGCGAACAGGCCGATGCGGGGTTCGGCGGAATGCCGAATGGTTCAGGAAACAGAATTACAGAAGATGGAGAAAGGGCCTATGGGAATGATGATTTTCCATGGGCCTTTTCTAGTACAATGGAACGGAGAATTTTGCCTTCTTATCTGGACGCATTATCGGTATAATCGAGTATCTGAGTATCTGGTGACAGGCACTGTTCAGCAGTTCACAAAGCGACCTTTTTACTCGGATACAACCGACTCGGTGAAAACCGAATAAAATCTGTACAGAAAAACAAATATAAGGTATAATCATTTTAACTCGATAGCGGCCGAGTCGGAAAGGACCGAGTAAAATGAAATTTATTGGTAGAGTAAAACAACTGACACAGATCAAGAAAGAACTGCTTACAGATGGTATGCGAATGGTTCTGATCTATGGAAGACGTCGGGTAGGGAAGAGTGAGCTTGTGAAACAGGCGATCAAGGAATCCGGAGTCAAAAGCTTTTATTATGAATGCAAACAGGTGACAGAGGCGAGTAACGTCCATAGTATCTGTGAAATCATTTCTGAAGTGCAGAAACTACCGAAGTTAGGATATTCATCCATAGAAGAAGTACTGAACTATGTGTTTAAGCTTGCAAAAGAAGAGAATATTATCTTTGTTTTGGATGAATATCCCTATCTCAGGGAAAATGTAAAAGGCCTCGATAGCATTCTTCAGTCATTGGTCGATAAATACAGGGAAACATCAAAACTTAAATTGATCATCCTCGGATCTTATGTAGATATCATGAAATCGTTATTGGAACATTCGAATCCCCTGTTTGGCAGAGTTGATCTGCCTATGAATCTGAAGCAGATGGATTATTACGAGTCAGCGATGTTTTATCCTCTTTTGTCGAATGAGGATAAGGTCAGGATCTATTCTGTCTTTGGCGGGATCCCCTATTTTAACCGGTTAATTGACGATAAGAAATCTGTAAAAGAAAATATCATAGATTTAATAGCCTCTTCCGGGGCAAGACTGGAAAATGAGGTCTCCATGTACTTAAGCTCTGAAATCTCCAAGATCGTGAATGCAAACGAGGTATTCTATACACTTGCCAAGGGATTCTCTAAGTATAGTGATATTCTGTCCCAGTCTCATGTATCAAGCGGTCCCACTCTTGTTGATGTCCTTGACAAGCTCATCAATATGGAAGTGGTGGAAAAGAAAGCACCGATCAATGATGATTGTAACAAAAAGAAGATGGGGTATTATATCTGTGACAATCTTTCTCTTTTTTATTTCCGCTATATCTTTAAATATTCCTCTCAGATGAAAATAATGGACTCGGATGTATTTTATGAGAAGTATATCCAACAGGATTTTGAGGAAAATTATGTCCCCCATAAGTTCGAGGAAATTTGCAGGCAGTATCTGATTCGTCAGAATCGGATTGGAAATATAGATCCTGTTCTTGAGAAGATCGGAAAATATTATTATGATGATCCGAAGACTAGGTCAAATGGAGAATTCGATGTTGTGTCGGAAGATGAAAAGGGATATATCTTCTATGAAGTCAAATTCAGAAAAAGAAAAATATCACAGGAAGTGATCGATGAAGAAATACAACAGATAAAGAATACCGGTCTCAATTGTTATAAGTATGTTTTCTTTTCGAGGGCCGGATTTACGGTAAAAGAGACCGATACAGTAAAGCATATCGAACTCGACCGGCTATTCCAGGAGATATCTGGTGACATGCACTGTTAAGCAATCGACAAAGGCAGACCATCAAGATCAGACAGACCTTGACAGACTTGAAAAATAAGTTCAAAATGAAGTCTGCTTCAGATTAAACTAAATAACGAGGTATCATTATGGCATATATCCATCGTTCTCTGGAAAGAAAATTTCTCAAAATGAGCAGTGCCTTTAAGGCAGTCATGGTGACCGGAGCCAGACAGGTCGGTAAATCTACGATGCTGAAATATCTGGCTCAGGATACCGGCCGCACTTATGTTTCCCTGGATGATGCGGATATCAGGGAGCTGGCGGAAAGTGATCCGAAACTCTTCTTTCAGATGTATCAGCCTCCTATCCTTATAGATGAAGCGCAGAAAGCACCGGCACTCTTTGAGCAGATCAAGATCCTCTGTGATGAAAGTGATGAACGGGGGCGGTTTTGGCTGACCGGTTCCCAGAGCAGGAAAATGATGAAGCAGGCCGGAGATTCCCTGGCAGGCCGGATCGGCATACTAAAACTGTTCAGTCTGTCAGCGAAAGAACTTGAAGGAAGACCGGATGATATACCTGAGGACTATACCCTCTCTTCGTTGCTTGTAAGAAGCCGGAACTATCCGGAGAACAATATTCAGGATGTTTATACCCGCATTTGGGAAGGCGGCATGCCGGATATGATATCAATGGATGCCGAGCTTCGCCGTGAATATTGGAATTCTTATATTGATTCCTATCTTATGCGGGATGCTGTGGATGACAACGGCATTCAGGATACAGAAGGATTCCGAAAGCTGCTAAGGGCCTGTGCAGCGTTTACCGGAGAGCTAATCAACTATAATGATCTGGGAAACGCCGCAGGTGTTTCCGGTGCGACGGCAAAAGAATGGGTCAAAATTCTCCAGACGATGGGAATCATTTTCCTGTTGGAGCCCTACTTCAATAATGAACTGAAGCGCATGGTCAAAACACCGAAACTGTATTTCTGTGATACCGGGCTTTGTGCGTTTCTGTCTTCCTGGACCAGCCGTGACGTACTGATGAACGGAGCGGCATCTGGCCATTTCCTTGAGAACTATGTTGTTTCAGAGATGCTTCGCAACTCATATTACGGAGAGAAGAAAGTGAATCTGAATTTTTACCGGGATACGAATCAAAAAGAGATCGACCTGGTCATGGAAACAGACGGGCAGCTCCATCCCTTTGAGATCAAACGTGCGGCATCACCGGATAAAAAGGTCATTAAAACTTTTTCCTTACTCGAAAAAAGCGGAAAAGACATCGGAGCAGGAGGCATTATTTGTATGGCTGCAAAGCCGTTCCCGATCGATGCGGAGAACAGCATGATCCCTGTCAATTTGCTATAAGAGCTGACTACTCCCACGTGCAAGCCCATGGGAGTAGTCAGGTGCACACACGTTGGTGACAGGCACTGTTAAGCAGTTATCGCCGGATTCTTAAATCATTCTTGGTTGAATATTTCGATTGCTTGGATTATGCCTTTCCATCGGGACGCATAATCAGTATAATCGTATCAAAGTATGAGATATTAGATGAGATAGGATATCTGTTATGCATAAGGAAAGACTCGATTTCAAACAAAAAATTCTGGTTCTATTGGCTTTTCTGGCTATGGGATGTATCGTGGTCTGGCAGGCACGGTTTGCCTATCAGGCGGACATCAGTCAGCAGAAAGAACGGGCCAGGCTGAATGCCAGAATCTATGCGGAGGAACTTCAGAGCGATTTTGAGGCTGGCATGAATATTACAGATGCCTTGGACGATACTGTTGTTGCTACGGATGGTCGGGTGAATAATTTTGACCGGATTGCAGCACATGAGATGGAGGACTACATTTCCAGTATTCAGCTGGCACCGGATGCCAAGGTACAGTATATCTATCCCTATCAGGGTAATGAAGCTGGAATGATTGACCTTCTGGCGGATGACAAGCGAAGAGATGTGACACTATACGGCATCCAAAACCGGAAAACTGTCATGCAGGGGCCTTTTGCTTTAAAACAGGGAGGATATGGAATTGCTATTCGAAATCCGATTTTTACATCCGGAGAGGATGGAGAGAACACCTTCTGGGGATTTGCCATTGCAGTTATTAAGGTGCCGGATATTTTCGAGAGGACACTCAATGCCCTGGAGGAAATTGGTTATGATTATAGCCTGACTGCGACAGAATCTCCACTTTCATCGAAGCGTGTCACAGTAGCCTCTTCTGGGAAGGGACAGGAGGTTCGTCTGTCGCAGCCTGTCCAGGCAAGCTTTGAAGCGGGCGGCTGTACCTGGACCCTCCATGTGGAGAGGACAGGTGGCTGGAAGTCCGTAAGAATGCCTATGGTCCTGCTGCTGGGCGTGATCTACCAAATTGCCGCTACGGTCGTCATTTATCTCCTGCTCCGCACGAGACAACAGCGCAAGGAGCTGGCTCGAAGGGCAATCACAGATGAGTTGACGGGGCTTCTCAGCCGGCGTGGACTCATGGAGGCACTGGCGAAGTTTACGGAAAACAATCCGGATGGCCAGATGACGCTTGCTTTTATTGACCTCGATGATTTCAAGCAGATCAATGATCTCTATGGGCATATTATCGGGGATGCGGCACTGAAGAATCTGGCGGTGAATCTTAGGACGTCTTTTCCGGAGTCGTCGATTGTCGCGCGAAGCGGCGGGGATGAGTTCTACGCCGTGATTCTCGGCAAGAGTCCGAGGGAGTGTGAGGAGCTGATCCGGGCTGCGGTGGAGAAGGATCAATCTTTTGACTATGAGAACAAGCACTACCGGTTTACGATCTCGGTCGGCTATGCGGATTATCCTGCCCAGGCGGGGGATATGAATACCCTTCTTAACTATGCAGATGAAGCGCTTTACGCTGCGAAGATCGCAGGCAAGCATCGCTGTATGCATTTCTCACCGGCTATGGCGGATGTGAAGCGGACACAGCTGGGGTTCTCTCTCAAGGACATCGCGAATGGTATGCCAGGAGCTTTTATGATCTACAGTGCGGCAGGAGATGAGGAGATCCTCTTTGCCAATCAGGATCTGATCCGGATGACAGGCTGCAGCGATTTTGAGGAGTTTCTGGATTGGACGAAGCATAGTTTCCGGGGCTTTGTGCATCCGGAGGATCTGGACCGGGTGGAGGAGTCGATCCAGAGACAGATCGAGGAAGCTGTCCGGGGGAATCAAAAGGTCAAGCTTGAGAACGGTGACCAGAGAGCAGATGGATCGGCATCCGAAGGCAGCCACCGGGAAGATTATGCGGAATACCGTATCATTAGGAAGGATGGAGGCATCCTTCCGGTTGTGGATATCGGAAGGCTGATTGATAGTGAGAATCACGGGGAGGTCTTCTTCGTATTTATCCGGCCGAAGGATGAATTTCAGAAGAACTTTTGATTCGGGATGCGGAGTTGCTCGGTCGAATTAGTTTAATTTGATTATGAGATGTGCTAGTATGTACTAAGTTAATAGTAATGATGATTACGGCAGTCTACAGTTTACACTGTAGGCTGCCGCTTGAGGTTATGGATATGATACGTGGGATACTTGTCTGCATATTATTATTGATCTGCCTGCCATATATGATTGGCGTCTCCATGGGGCAGAAGGAATGGAGGAATGCACTACTATTAGGATTCCCAATGATGTGGGGAATCACTGCAATACCTACATTCCGGGGATTCTATCGAGACTGGACAGTGAATCATACCACTGTGATAACGGGAGTGGTTCTATTCCTATGCATGATCGTATTCTCTGTTCTCTGCAAGGTGAAACCAAGTGTATATTTGGGAGTTCTTCCTGTCATTGGAAATCATGTCGGTAAATTACATGATCCTTCGATGAATGGTAAGAATGAGGGTAAGACTGGAATCAGGGCATGGTTTACATTTTCCAATGTCCTACTGCTACTTGCGATTCTGATCATCGTATATCAGATGGTCCGCTTCATTACCATGGAGATGTTCATCGACGGAGATGACTATACCTATATGTCTCTCATTAATGACTCGGTGGTGACGAATCACTTCTATCTAAGGAATCCTACCACAGGAGGTACCGTCACAAATATATGGGGACAATTTTCCTATAAGTATCTCTTTACCACCTTCTATCCCCAAATGGCTATGCTTACTAAACTAGCGGGAGTCAATGGGAATGTACTAAGTCATACGATATTCCCTGCTTTTGTCATCGGTTATTCCTATCTCGCAATGTGGGAATTGGCTGGATTCTTTATGAAAAAGAGGGATGCAAGAGTTACAGCCTTCTTCGTGTGGACTCTATGCATGGAGTACGGACTATGGTCCTACTATACCTTCAGTAGACGTCTCATGATGTATGTATGGAATTCCAAGTCGGTTTGCTTCTGCGTACTGATGCCTATGCTCATGTACTGGGTATTCCAGGTGATTGCAGATGGGAAGTGTAATCGACTGGTGAAGTGGCTGGGGATACCTCTTATGATGCTAGGATGCGCTGTAGTTACTCTTATGGGGGCGGGACTAGCACCGGCTATGATTGGCATACAGGGATTGATACTAAGCTGTCATAAGAAGTCAGTGAAGCCTCTTCTCTATGTGGCCTATGTCATGCTACCTGCAGTGTTCATCGCACTTGAAATGGTAATCTATTTAAAGAAAGGAGTTCTCCCATGGCAGAGTCTATTATAAGCCAGACCTCAGACCTGTTCTGGGTGAATAAGGGAGTCATTGTAGTCTATGCTGCTGCGTTAGCATATCTCTTACTCTACTGGAATGATAAAGAGTATAAGAAGATGGTTCGTATACTGGTGGTTACATCGCTACTAATCTTCCTGATCATCTACAATCCTGTATTTGGGAAGATTACATTGAAAATGAATATGACGAATCCTGCTTACTACGGTCGTGTATTCATCCTGGTTCCGCAGTTTGAGGTATTGGCAGGTGCGGTTGCTATCTTCGTGGACCGGGTATGCAGAGGACGTCGTCTGGCGCAGATTGCCTGTGTGGCTACGGTAGCGATTCTATTAGCAGGATTTGGCACTAGCCCGAAGGATAATGGAATCTATATCAAAGCCTCTAATCGAGAGAAACTGAATCCCATTGCAGTAGAGGTGGCTGATCTAGTGAAGGCTGACTTCGATCTGCAGGTGGTTGGTGGAATGAAGTCTACCGATGTAGATCCAACCAAGTTGACGCCTCAGACGGATCGCATCTATCGACCGAGTATTATCCTGCAGAAGGAATTGAGTACGAGTCGTGATGATGCTGGTGGTGGAATTGAGTCTGGTATCCGAGAGTATTATTCGGATGGGCTGGTTACTAAGGGGTATATGAATGATACGCTCTATCAGAAGAATAAGTATACCGTAGAGACCTACCGGACCTACTTAGAGAGTACATATAAGGATTATGGATATGTCTACTTTGTCCTTCAGGATGCACCAGAAGTAGCAGCAGCGACTGAGGCTGTAGACGGAGGGCTTGTAGGAACTACGAGTCAAGGCGTGCAGGTATGGAGATATCATGTACCTGTAAGTGATTAGAGTGAAATGAAGGAATAGGCTTTTGCCTAATCTCTTTTTGTGTTACATTGAGGGCGTAGGGATATATATGTAAAGGAGGTACTCTATGGGTGAGATGAATAACAAAGCGATGTATAAGCTGTCCTATGGATTATTCGTATGTACCGTGAAGCGTACACCAAGTGTGGTAACAACAGTGAATCTGCCAGAGGCTGAGTTCAATGGCTGTATTACCAATACTGCGATCCAGGTGGCATCGGATCCCAATCAGATTGCACTGGCAGTGAATAAGGGGAACTATACCCATGACCTACTGCTGGAGACTGGACAGTGTAATGTCTCTGTCATCGCACAGGATGCAACACAAAATCTGTTCAAGCACTTTGGATTTCAATCAGGCCGGGATGTAGATAAGTTCGCTTCTTCCAAGGAATTCCCGATTCAGGATAGTTATAAGATAGCGGAGAATGGTATCCCATATATCACAAGTGGAACCAATGCATACTTCTCCCTGGATGTGAAGCAGGCGGTCGATGTGGGATCTCACACCCTATTCATCTGTCAGCCGACTGCTATGGAGGTCCTAAGTGATGTGGCTTCCTGTACTTATGAGTACTACCAGACCAATATCAAGGGTAAGCCCCAGGCAAAAGATGCTGTGAAGGTGGGAGAGAATGAGAAGGGACAGACCATCTGGCGCTGCCGCATCTGTGGATATGAATGGGTCGGCGAGGAACTGCCTGACGATTTCATCTGTCCAATCTGTAAGCATCCTAAGGCGGATTTTGAGAAGATTACGAATTAATTCGTTCGGAAATGATATATGTGATGCAATCACCCCAGAATCGCTGGGTAGATTACATTACATACGATACATGCCACAGCGAAGCCGATGATGGCACCGGCGATGATCTCTGGACCGGTGTGACCGATTTTTTCCTCTAGTGGCTTGGCGTTTTTATCTTCCCGTAGCAGTATCTGATTCAGCACATGGGCATGCTTTCCTGCCTCTGCTCGAACTCCTGTAGCATCGTAGATTACGATGGTTGCCAGGAAGAATGCGATGACGAAGCTGGTAGAGGCGAAACTCTCTACGATTCCTGTGGAGATAGCCAGGGCTACAACAGTTGCTGTATGGGAGCTAGGCATTCCGCCAGAGCCTGTGAGACGGTCTGGGGTGAAGTGCCCTGTCACCATATCGATGATGATCTTCATCACCTGGGCGATGGTCCAGGCAGCACCTGTTGCTACCAGGACACGATTGGTAATTAATTGGATGACTAGTGTCTGAAAGTCGTTCATGTTGTACTCGATTCTAATACTTTTATGATTATGTGATGAAGATGTATGGTCTGCTTCATGTAGGAAGCACATTGGATTCATTATCATCTATTGAAGCCGAATCCAGTGGCGGTTCTTACTTTGAAGATGGTATTGCAGAGTGTTAGGTATGGATGCTTCATGGCGAGGAGGAGTTTCTTCCCTGTACTTGCCCTACGGAAGGCTGCCTTGTATCGCACCATGTCCTCGAGAGTGGTTAAGTCACGCTGGAAGACGGCTTCTGTGGTGGTCGCCTTACATTTCTCCGGGCCAGATGCTCTCATGATATCAATGAATTCGTAGGTGGAGTCATCGGTGACTGTAGTATCCCCAGACAGATTGGCGCTGGTGAAGTGATGCGTATAGATGGCAGCATCTACAAAGCAAAATTTCACACCCATCTCTAGAAGCAGGATCCACAGGAAGTAGTCATCAGCTCCATTATGAATAAGTGGATGCTCCTGCCAGTAAGTGGTGATGAGTTCTCTAGGAATCAGGCAGTGTCCGGGTGAGATGATCTGTGTACCGACAGTTAAGTAAGTATGCTTATCCCCTACCAGACGCTTATGGTAGGACTTACGGAACCAGAGGCTCTCCCAATTGTCCTGCTCCAGGATGGCATTAGCGACGTAGAGATGGCGGGCTGCCAGAGATCCGTCCTCTGCCAGTTTCTTCAGATAGATCACAACTGCATCGTTACAGATGCTATCATCCTGATCCAGGTAGATGATATGGCTACCACTTGATGCATGGAGTCCATTCACACGAGAGCGATGGATGCCCCTATTCTTATCATTGGTTAGAATCTGTATCTGGAGTGGGAGAGGGTTCTCTCTAGAAGTCTCTCCCGTATCTCTCATAAGCTCCTCATCCAGTTCTGGAGTGACCTCTGGGCTGTCATTAACCAGGATAACCTCTAGTAGATGCTCTGTACCCTGTTCTTCATTATATGTCTGGAGATTCTCAGCATTGGCACGAACCATACGCCAGTAATTCTCCATATAGTTATTCCCTTTATAGAAGGGAGTAATCATTGAAATCGTCATAAGTATCCTCTTACCTAATTCTAAGTACCGTAGGTACATCCCATGATACCACCCTTAGGGGCTTTGGTCTACATTTCCCTAGACATAAGTGGCTGTATGAGTGTAATATAGACCACAAAGAAACTGCCGGCTCAGGCAGAGTATTGGGAATAGCGTGATGGACAGTGCAAAGTGAACTGCCAAGTGAACTGTAAAGTGAACTGCCATCCATATAGGAAAAAGAAAAGAGAGAATGAGATGAGTAAATGTATGAATAATCGGGAACTAATTGAGATCAAGAATAATACCCTCTACTTCGATGGCTGTGATATGACGGCTCTGGCCAGGGATTATGGGACGCCTGTCTATGTCATGTCTCAGACAGATATCGAGAGCAGATTCCAGGAACTGAATCAGGACTTCGTGGAGAAGTATCCGGGCAATCGTGTCGCTTATGCGGCCAAGGCATTCTGCGCGGTTGGAATGCTTCAGATCGTGGAGAAGTGCGGAGCTGCCATCGATATCGTATCCGGTGGTGAATTATATGTAGCAAAGCAGGCAGGATTCCCTGCAGAGCGTATCGAATTCAATGGTAATAATAAGCAGCCAGAGGAAATTGATGCAGCTGTGGAGTATGGTGTGGGCCGAATCATCCTGGATGGTCTCCAGGAAGTACCTCTAATCGAGGCTGCCTGCCAGAAGTATCAGAAGAAGATGAAGATCATGATCCGTATCACTCCAGGTGTGGCGGCTAGTACCCATGACTACATCGTCACTGGTAAGAAGGACAGTAAGTTCGGTATCCCATTGGAGGAGTCTGTATTCCTGCCAGTGGTAGAGTCTATTGTGAATTCAAAATGGCTAGAGCTCTATGGACTGCACATGCATATCGGCTCTCAGCTTTTTGAGAATAAGGCCTATGTAGATGCCCTGGATGCCCTTATGGACTGGGCAGCTATCATTAAGGACAAGTTCGGTGTGGCAATCCGGGAGGTAAATTTCGGTGGCGGATTCGGTGTGACCTACACCGATGAGGTGCGTAAGCCATATGCTTTCTTCACAGAGCCTCTCATGGAGGAATTAGCGAAGCGTTCGGCAGAGATAGGAATCCCAAGGCCTGCAGCTGTTGTGGAGCCTGGTCGCTCTATTGTGGCTGAGGCTGGTATGACTCTCTATAAGGTGGGTCAGATCAAGGACATCCCTGGGGTACGTAAGTATGTCTCCATCGATGGTGGAATGGGTGACAATATCCGCGTGGCTCTCTATCAGGCAAAGTATGATGCTATCGTAGCCAACCGTGCAGAGGAAGAGTGCGATGATAAGGTCACTGTATGCGGTAAGTACTGCGAGTCTGGTGACATCCTCTTAAGGGATTACATGCTGCCAAGTGCGGTTCAGTCTGGTGATATCATCGCTATGCTGTCTACTGGCGCATATGGCTATTCCATGGCCATGAATTACAATCTGAATACCAAGCCTGGCGTGGTCTTAGTAAAAGAGGGCAAGGCTCAGTGGATGGTGAAGCCTGAGACCTATGCAGACATGTGCAAGGGTATGGTGCAGGTAGAACTGTAAACTTAGAGATGTAGAAGCCTCCGTGGACCTGGTTGTCTACGGAGGCTTTTGCTTTAGTATATGGGATAAGGAACAAAAGTTCATGGCCTGGCATGTTATAATGGATACTGTGCATGGCTTTGAATGTGTATAAATGATGGATACTGCCTATGGCTATGAATGTGTATAAATGATGGACACTGCCTATGGCTATGAATGTGTAAAACTTTGATAGAAGATAGATGTAAGGAGAATTCTCTATGACCTATGATTTCGATAAAGTAATCAATCGCCGGGGAACTGACAGTGAGAAGTGGGATATTCTAGCTCCTAATGAATTACCAATGTGGGTAGCTGATATGGACTTCGAAGTGGCACAGCCGATTCGCGATGCGATCCAGAAGCGATTGGACCAGGGTGTCTATGGATATTCCTTCATCCCAGATCGCTGGGCAGAGAGCTATATCAACTGGTGGAGGAATCGTCATCAGTACACCATGGAAGCGGATTGGTTGATATTTTCTACTGGCGTCATCCCATCAATGTCGTCTATCGTGCGGAAGCTCACCACACCTGCGGAGAAGGTGGTCTTCCTGACACCGGTCTATAATATCTTCTACAATTCTGTGCTGAATAACGGTCGTGTGGTATCGGAGTGCCAGCTGATCCCTCAGGAGGATGGGACCTATGCCATCAACTGGGAGGATCTGGAGAAGCGTATGGCGGATCCTCAGGCCAGCATGATGTTCCTGTGTAATCCTCACAATCCGACGGGACGAATCTGGACCCGTGAGGAACTGGAGCGAATCGGTCAGCTGGCCGAGAAGTACAGTGTCATCGTGGTGTCTGATGAGATCCACTGTGACCTTACGGATCCAGGAACCAACTACGTACCCTTCGGCTCTGTGTCTGAGACCTGTCGCAGGGTGAGTGTCACCTGCATCGCACCAACCAAGTGCTTCAATATCGCAGGTCTCCACACCTCAGCAATCTGTGTGCCAGATCCAGTGCTGCGTCATCGGGTGAATCGCGGGCTGAATACGGATGAGTGCGCCGAGCCTAATGTATTCGCCATCGATGCTGCTGTGGCTGCCTTCAATGAGGGTGGCGAGTGGCTGGATCAGATGCGTGCCTATGTGGCTGAGAATAAGGCATTGGTCCGCAACTTCGTGGCTCGTGAGATCCCAGAGCTTAGGGTCTGCAGTGGACCTGCCACCTATCTCCTGTGGATGGATGGCCGCTCTCTAAGAAATGTAGGCCGCGGTGCGAAGATGCAGCAGGCCATGATCGCTGGGGCAGCAGTTGGTGGAAATGCAGTTGGAGCTGCTGATGCTGGTGCTGGTGGCAATCTGCTGGTGGCTGGGGAATCTGACGCTAGTGGCAATCTGCTGGTGGCTGGGGAATCGGATGTCCAGGAGCAGGATCATAACTACGGCAGCAAGGCACCTCTGGCAGACTACATCCGTGAGAAGACGGGCCTCTTCCTATCCAATGGTGAGCAGTATGGGAAAGGCGGAGCCTTCCATCTCCGCATGAATCTGGCCTGCCCAGGGAGCATAGTGGAGGATGGATTGAAGCGACTGAAGGCTGGCGTAGAGGCCTGGGTTGCGGAGTAATGGGAAGCAATATATAAAATGCTGGAATGATATAGCCGAAGCAGTCTGGGCGGAATCGCCTAGACTGCCAAATGATACATGTTAATCGAGGAGAGTTTGAAATGGCATCTTTATTAATCGGAATCCTATCCCTCACACTCTTTCCCCTGGTATTGGGATATAGTGTGATCACGATTCGAAGATGGGTAGAAAGGGATACAGACCGTAAGGGAACCCTGTCTGAATTAGTTCTGTCTGGCGTGATACTTGAACTGGCTACATACACGGTAATCGCCTATGTGTGCTCGAAGGTATCCAGCCTCATGACTAGGACAGCCAGCATCTGGAAGTACTATGTGACACTGGAATTCCTTGGTCTGATTCTGATCCTGGGAGTTCTCTGGATCAGAGAGGGTCGCGGTAAGAATACGCTCCTGCATCTTCCTAGAATCACATTGGATATGAAATTGGACCGAGAATGGATCCTTCGATTTGTAGTCATGGGGATCCTTGGGATTGTCTGTCTACTTCTCTGCAATCCGATACACTATATCCCACAGGCTACTGCATCTCTTCATCTCACAGCAACCGATGGGAAGCTTCTGGATCAGTGGTATGCCAACACGGCTCTGATCATGGATCGGGTTCATATGATGGAACATGGGAAGTTCCTAACACTTGGTATGCAGATCTGGTGGATGATTGTTACGTATATGGCCTATATCCACTTTGCAATGAAGCTCTTCAGAGATGTGAAGAGACAGAGAGCCTTCCTTATGGTGATGAGCCTGGTCTATCTCCTGCCTGTATTTGCTACAGACATGGATGGGATGGGATTCTATACCAATGTATGGATGAGTAGCACTCTATTCTGTGTCCTCTGGGCACCACTAATCCTGTGGGAAGCCTACAATGTACTCTTAGCAATTAGGCGAGAGGATTCTACAGGGACATTTCGCGCAGGATATAAGCTAGCATTCTGCGGAGCAGCAGCCTATAGTTGTGGCAAGATTGCACTGATGGCAGTGGCTCTTGGCATTGCCTTCGCATGGTTAATTGGACGAGGAGAGCGGTGGATTCATGAAGTACGGATTTGACATAATGAAAGCAGCGGGCATCGCTGGCCTGCCCTGGGTAATTGCCTTCGGTGTATTCCTCTATCTCCTGGTGAGAAGGACGAAGGAGAAAAAGAGACTGGCTCTATTAGCACTGATGGAATTGATTCTTCTCATGATTCCCTTCACAGGGAAGTTCCTGGATCAGAAATTCGGCGATGGAACATTGGCGCAGGCTTTTTCCCTTGTGCCACTGGTATTTTTACTAAGCTACGCTGTGGTGGAACTAGCATGGAATCAGCTGAATAAGAAGAGATTGGTTTACATTTACGCGGCAGCGGCTATAGTACTGGTATCCTGTCTGGGATTCCGGCCTAGCATGTCTCGCTTCTACTGGCTGAAGGATCGTGGCGTCTACCATCAGATGCTGAGCAAAGCTGGCACAGACACCATCCTAACCACGGTGGATCTCACAGAGAATCTCCCTAAGGGAACCAGGCAGGTGCTTTCTGAGGAGCATGGGATGGGGATTGCCTATGAGGCGGCTAAGTCGGGCGCTGTCCTAGCAGTTCGAGAGGACTCGGAGCTACTGAATCAGTCTCAGTTAGAACAGTTCGGATTCAAGCTGGTGGGGAGCATCCGTGAGATGCGCTACTACCACTATGAGTCTGACCAGAATCTCTGGTCCATTACCATGAATCCCGGACAGTCGGGACTTCAGTCTATGAGTTACATCATCACGGATCTAAAGGGACATGTCTATGTGCTGGATGGCGGACAGAATGAGGACTGCGACTACTTACGGCAGCGGATTCGGGAACTGGGGAATCATGTAGATGGCTGGTTCCTAAGTCATCCACATACGGATCACGTCAATGCCCTGTCTACGATGCTGGAGTCTGGGGACTATCCGGAGGTGGATAGCTACTATGTATCGGACTTCGATCAGGAGAAGTACCAGGCAGAAGCGGCTGACTGGGATGTGTATAGTGACTATGAGCGTATCAAAAGGGCAATGGAGACGACTGGCGAACAGGCGAAGGTGAAGCCAATCTATGCAGGAGATGTCCTGAATATGGATGGAATGCAGGTGAAGGTACTCCACGACTACACCACCAAGGATGGTGGAGACGCAGCGAATGACGGCTCCCTGGTGCTGAAATTCTACGGAGAGAAGACCTCTATGCTATTCTGCGGAGATACGGGTGCCAGCCAGTCGAAGACCATCTTAGAGAACTATGGCCAGGATCTCCCAGCTAGCTATATCCAGTTGGGACATCATGGCAATGGTGGTCTCTCTGAGGAGTTTTATAAAAAGGTGGCATCCAAGGGCACTCTGAAGGTGGCATTCTTCGATGCGCCAGACTGGCTCTACTACCCTAAGGAGAGCGACTGGTACAATACACCAAAGCAGATTGCACTGATGACTAGCCTGGGAGCCAAGTGTGTACACTTTGCGGATGCGCCTTATAGCGTGTTGGTACAGTGATGTGAGTAGGGCTGTAGTTGTGGTTACAGCGATGAAGATGAAGTAAAACGGGGCCGTGGAGTATGTCAACTAGTTGAACAGACGACACGGTCCTTTTTTGATAAATGTAAGGCATGGCGTTACTGTGGATGGTAATGCGCTAGAGAATGAGGTTACGAGATATATGACTGATCAGAAAAAAGGTGAAGATATGAATACGACTGGGGCAGCGGATGTGGGGGTAAGAGAAAAGTACCGCATCGATCCGAGAAGGGTGACTGCTGAGGGTCAGACGGAGAAGTCTCTGGATGAGAAGTATCAGGATCTGCAGGACTATCTGAAGAGCCTGGGACGTGTGGCGGTAGCCTTCTCTGGAGGCGTAGACTCCACACTGTTACTGAAGGTGGCTCATGATGTACTGGGAGACAACTGTGTAGCTGTGACAGCGAAGTCTAAGTCCTTTCCAGAGCGTGAGCTGAATGAGTCCAACGACTTCTGCTTAGAAGAGGGAATCAAGCATTACTACACGGACTCGGAGGAATTAGACCTGCCTGGATTCCGTCAGAATCCAACCAATCGCTGCTATCTCTGCAAGCATGAATTATTTGAAGAGATTGAGAAGATGGCAGGGGAGATATTTCCAGAGTTAGGTTTGAATGAAGAAGTGGTCGGTAAGAGCGATTCTCAGGTTGATTTGGCTGAGGTAGGCAACTTGGGCAAGGTCTACATTTGCGAGGGGTCTAATATGGACGATAACGGTGACTTCCGCCCAGGTCTGAAGGCAATCGAGGAGCTAGGAGTGACGAGTCCTCTTCGTCATGCCGGACTCTATAAGGAGGAAATCCGTGAACTGTCGAAGCGACTAGGGCTGAAGACTTATCGAAAGCAGAGCTTTGCCTGCCTATCCTCGCGATTCGTCTATGGTGAGACCATCTCGGATCAGAAGCTTCGCATGGTTGACCGGGCAGAGCAGTTCCTATTGGATCTGGGATTTGAGCAGCTCCGTGTCCGTATCCACGGGGAGAAGGAGTTCCTAGCTCGTATCGAAGTGCCTGTGGATGAGATCCAGCGGATGGCATCTCCTGAGGTCCGAAAGAAGGTGAATATGCGATTCCACACCCTGGGCTTCACCTATGTGACCCTGGACCTGGCTGGCTATCAGACCGGCAGCATGAATGCAGGGGTGAGGTAGGTAAGTCAAATTGGGAAAATTAGTGGAAATTGTGTGAATTTCACATAGAATCTGACAATTTGCTGTGCTAAAATATAGGGAGTTTTGTTTAAAGCTAGGAAACCCTAGTTGATAATATAAATGGAGTAGCGTAAGAAAGGAACGCAATGATGAAAATCAAACGAGTTTGGTCGTCTGCTGTGAACTACATCAAGCGGACACCAAAGCGTATTGCCCTCTGGTCTGTACCTAAGAAGGCAATCGCTGGTGTATGTGTTGTAGCTGTGACTGCTACAGCCGTGGGCGGAGTATTCGTACTGAATCGCCCAACAAAGGAAGAGCCGAAGAAGGTTGCCAAGGCCAAGAAGGAAAAGGTGGTTGAGTCCACAGTTAATAAGAAGGAGATCACTGTACCGAACTTCGCTGCATGTGCAATCTCTGGCGACTCTATTGAGAAGGACCTGACACTGTATCTCACAGATGCAGCGGGCAATAAGATCACAGGTGTCTCCTATACAGTGAAGCTCCTGTCTAAGGATCAGGCTAAGCAGTTAGCAACAGCGCTGGCTGCAATCGATGTAGATAATAGTGCGATTGCAACGGCTACCAATGATGGAACTGGTGCTAAGGCTTATGATGAAACTACCTATAACATGGTTCTGGATAATGCCAAGGCATCAGCCAGTGCTAGTGTGAAAAAGAGTGCTTCCGGTGCTACAGATACAGCAGCATCTAATAGCACCAAGTCTGATGTAGCTACAAGTGCTGATGATACAGATGACTCTAACAAGGCATCTAGCGATGAGGCAGAGGCTGTTGATAAGACCAATACAGAAGAAAAGGCCAAGGAGACATCTAAGGAATTAGAGAAGCTGGTGAAGCCAGACGGATCCGATGCCACCATCTCTGATGCTCTTCTGGTTCAGAAGCAGAATGACGTGGCTACATATGCAACTGTACTGTCTAGCGTGAAGGCTATGGCAGAGCTTACGGATGATGACAAGGACGGAATGATCTACGCACAGAAGCTCACCGCTGGTGACTTCGTAGCCTGCTTCGTGCCTGCATCTGTAACTGCGGCTGACTCTACTGTGACTGCATATGATGCCAGTGACTATGCGGTAAATGTGACAGTGAAAGAGAAGATTGAGTATAAGCCGGTTAAGAATATCAAGAAGAAAATTGTAAAGGATGCTGGTGATACCCAGAAGGATCATGCAGTAGCTCAGGAAGCAACCTTCAAGGATGACTATTCCTCTCAAGAGGCTGAGACTGTCAAGACAGAGAGCGCTAAGAGTGCTAGTGCGAATAATCTAGTCAGCAGTTCTCTTGGTAAGATAGTAGAAAAACCTCAGAGCTATACCGTGCCTGCAACTCCAACCCAGACATCTATGCGCTCTATGCGTAGGGTAATGACTGCGGATACAGGAACCTCTAGAACGCTTACTGTAAGGTATCCAGAGTCAGTAAATTATGTCACTGGAACAGGTGACTTCACGGTCACAGATATCTCAGTGCACTCAAGTGAGTCTAGTGATGACAGTAAGATTAAGATCAATGGATCTGCTGCGACCAGTATCTCTCCAGTTGTAAATGATTCCACTGGATCGAGCCTTACATTTAGCGTAACGGATCCTGGTAACGGAACGGTTGACTACACGATTAAGGTAAATAAGATTGATGGCCGCACAAGACTGAAGTCTGCTGATGGTAATGAACTCTATCTGGACCAGGGACTTACGAAGCCTGCCACTATCACGAATGCAAGCTCTACAACGCCTCTCTATGAGAAGACTGTGACAGTGACATATAAGAATGGCTGGCACACAGAGAATGGTAAGACCTACTACTATGATGCCAATGGTAATAAGCTTACGAATGTAACCAAGCGTATCGGTGGAATCTCTTATACATTTGGCAGTGACGGACAGCTAATGCCAACAGGTACTGGTATCGACGTATCTAAGTGGCAGGGTAATATCGATTGGGCTACTACATCCAATGCGGTATCCTTCGCAATTATCCGATGTGGATACAGAGGATCATCAGGCGGAATTGCTATGGATCCGAAGTTCCTGCAGAATATGAAGGGAGCTAAGGCGCATGGCGTTCGCGTAGGTGTCTACTTCTACTCTAAGGCTACCAATGAAGCGATGGCAGTTGAGGAAGCATCTGCAGCGCTTTCTTTTGTACAGCAGGCTGGCGGCGGACTGACTCTTCCAATCTACTTCGATATGGAGGATGCGTGCCAGAAGGGACTATCTAAGGAGGAGAACACTGCAATCGCGAATGCATTCTGTGCAACAGTAGCTGCTGGTGGACATAGTGCTGGTGTCTATGCATCAAAGTCTTGGTTTGACAATCGTATGAATGCAGGATCTATCGGTGGTAACTACTCTATCTGGGTAGCTCGTTATAACACTTACTTAGGATACAGCGGACGCTACAATATGTGGCAGTATTCTAGTAAGGGTTCTATTCCAGGCATCTCTGGTAATGTAGATCTCAATATCGCCTACTAAGGCCTGGATTATGGCGACAAGTAGTTGTTATAACTAGTTTGCTTTGGCGGAAGGATTATAAGGAAAAGCGTCACAACCCATTAGAGTTGTGACGCTTTTTTGCAATAACGATATGCTGGAATCTTAGGATTCTGCTGGCAGGATCAACGCGGTTTACATTTATATAGCGAAAAAATAGATGCCGCCAGGTGTCTACAGTGGTGTGGCGTCAGGCTGCTCCCATGCGGAATAGTGACTATCGCCCCGATGGTCTGGGAGATTCTGGGTCTTCAGGTAGTTAATCAATGAGGCGGTTGCCTTCTGAGCTCCGGTGGCATTCAGATGCATGCCGCCGTCTAGGATGTCCTGACTGAGGTCTAGCTGGACACTGTAATCGGGCTGACCGGATTCATTCGGATGATTCGGTCCTTGTGGATTCTGTTCCTGGGGATTCTGTCCTTGTGGATTCTGTTCCTGGGGATTCTGTCCCTGCGGATTCTGTCCCTGGGGATTCTGTCTCTGTGGATTCTGTTCCTGGGGATTCAGGTCGATGTATGGGACTCCATAGCGGTTGGCATCGTCCTGCAGCGCCTTATGGATGGCGTGGGTGTAGAGCCGTGGGCAGGGAGAACTGTAGAATACAATCTGGATTTGATTCTCCTTAGCCAGCTGCATGATCTTATCAATCATGTGATGATTGAAGATGGAGTAGTCATGATAGCCAGTATTCTGGCTCATGTAGTCGGCAGGACCTGTGTATGGAACCACTCCACCATATGGAGTGTAACCGTGTGTGCCAAGTGGCGATTCGGGCTCGTGATTAAAGACCTGGCGCCAGGTATTATGATATCTGGTTACAGGCAAAAGGGCGCCAATCTGATCCTTAGCCAGAGAACGCATACCGTCCAGATTACCTCCGTAGTAGAAGAAACTGGTCTCTAGGAAGGCAATCTTAGGATGCTGCGTGGTAACGAGCTTCTGGAAGGCACGGTAAGCTTCCATGATGTCCATAGCTGGTGTGGAGATATCCGCTGATGGGATGCCAGTCTTTCGCCAGATGGCATTAGGGTCTATAGCAGTCATTACACTGCTGTCTCCGAAGAAGACTGCATCCAGAGTGTCTGGCTGCTCCTGATCTAGGACCCGAAGCGCACGGATTCGCTGGGAGACTTCTGCCCCTGGGCCGAGGTGCCGTGGTGAGGCTGCCCACAGGAAGCCCTGGTTGATGATGATTGTTAATAGAACTAGAAGCGCAAAGAAGCCTAGACGCTGGGCCAGGACCGGATTCTTTTGTGTGGTGTTATTGGTATCTGTAGTGGCGCTGGCCTGTGTAGTGCCGGTGCTATTGGTATCTGTAGTGGCGCCGGCTTGTGTAGTGTCGGTGCTGGCTTGCGAGCCGGTGTTTCGATGTAGTTGTGGTTTGTTCATATCTACTTTCCTTATTAATAACTCTTTCTCCACAGGGATTATACTATGTAATTGGGAGGTGTGCCCTTAAGATTCCTTAATGGTGGGGGCACCTCAAAAGGTTGTGTTTCTGAAAGGGAAGGGGATGTCTCAGGACATTGGGCTTGGACCGAGGAAATTGTGTATATTCTGGTCCTTGTGGAGATTAGACGTATAGAAGTTTCAATATTTCTGTTTTTGATGGGCTGAAAATTACAAGATTGTGTTTTTGGGAAGGCTGGTGTGAAATAGGCATATGAAATTATGCTCCAAAGTGGTTGGAACAAATTTTGAATACCTTTGGCGTATGTCTATTGAACATATTTGCCCGAAAGGGTATGGTTTTATGTAGAGAACCTAATGAAAATAGGTGAAATGTGGCTGGGACGTATGTCTAGTTGACAAGGTTGCTCTGAAAAACACACTTTAGCGATTTTGCTCCCACGGAAGTGATAATAAGGTCTATAACTAGGTCGCAGAATTGTCCGGTGGAAAATGCAGTGAACCAGACCACAGGAGCGACCAGCGAAATACATGCAGATCACCAGACCACAGGAGCGACCAGCGGAATACATGCAGATAATCAGACCACAGGACAGACCGGCGAAATACATGCAGATCACAAGATCGCAAGGCTGCCAGACCAGTACAAACAAATATATTAAGGAAGAAGACCATGACATCTAAGGAACAAGTCCTAGAATTCTTACAACATAACCAGGGGGATTACCTCTCTGGAGAAGAGATGGCAGCACAGCTCCAGCTCTCTCGTAATGCGGTCTGGAAAGCCATGAAGGTGCTCCGCCGGGATGGCTATGTGATCGATGCGGTCACTAAGCGAGGCTATCGTCTTTTATCCCAGCCTGATCGCTTGAATGTAGAACGGATCCAGGAATTGCTGGAGGGAATGCAGGCCGATAGATCAAGGCAAGATGGCAGCAGATCGAAGCAAGATGGCAGCAGATTTAAGCAGGAGATTTCGGCTAATTCGACGGGAAAGGCTGCTCTATCAACCCACTACGACATCCGTCTCTACCAGGAGATTGACTCCACAAATCAGGAAGCTAAGAAAGAAGCCATCCTTGGGGTGAAGCACGGAACCGTAATTCTTGCGGAGCGGCAAACTGCGGGGAATGGAAGACGAAATCATAAATTCGCCAGTCCTGAGGGCGGTTTATATTTCTCAATTATACTGAGACCGGAGCATCTGAAGGAGCAGACGCCGGAGGCAATAATGGACATGTCCCTTCGGGTTGTGAAGGGAGCGATTCAGGATGTGATCGGGTGTGAGCTTACGGCTCATCATAATGACCTCTTTCTGGACGGGCGGAAGGTCTGCGGAATCCTGACGGAGTCGGGTGTGGAGTTCGAGAGCAATCTGCTGCAGTGGGTTGTGGTTGGAATCGGCATCAATGTCCGGACCAGAATCGGGGATCTGCCCGAGGATGTGCAGGAGGTGGCTGGAAGTCTTCTGGATGGGGACTGCAGAGCGACCCAACCTGTTATGAATGAACTGGTGGCTGAGATGATTCGGCGGTTTGATGGGGAGATGAAGTAGTTGGAGTGAGCTGTGCAGTTGATTTCGATGGAATCTGGTGAGTCAAGGCTTAGTAGTTGGCTTCGATGGAATCTGGTGAGGCTGCTAGGTTCTATTGGGGGCAAACTAGAAATCGTCTCTTACAGGAGTGGAATCTCGAACCCAGCACTGGGGCATCTGATAGTTGTCGATAAAATAGAAACGGATAAGTCGCTCAATCTCGGCCATGGACAGGGGCTGTGACCTGGTCTCATATAGCAGGATGAGATTGTTATATGGGTAGATGCCGTTTTGGGGATAGTATTGCATCTTCCACTGGATTTTTTTCTGGTATTCGGAGGAGTCGAATAGGCCGAAGTGCTCGAGATAGTAGATCTGGCCGGTGTATGGATGAAGGATTGTGAAGTCTGGATAGATGCTTTGAGTATCACCGTCCGCATAGATTTTGATCTGGGCTTCGTAGCGGAAGGGAATCTTATACTTCCGAAGACATGTGACGATCTGAACCTCGGATTTTGATCGAACAAAGAGTCCCTGTCCGGCGTCCAGATGTAGGCCTTCGGGGTAACTGGTATCTTTGACATATGGCTCGTTCTGCCAATTTCGAATCTGCTGGAGAGTGGTGTGGGATCTAGCTGGGAGCGATATGCGACTGGATTGAAGAAGGCGCCTTTGTACTTCTGGGTTTTGTAGGAATTGTTGGTCGCGGATTGAGATGTGGCGGTGATAGGAATTAAGCATTAATTGAATAAAGTGTAGTTCGGACAAGTCTCTTTTTAGTTGGATTCGAGAGACTCTTTTTCGAATAAGTGTGTTGATTAGCGCGTCGTCCTTCTTGGACAGATAGCGCTTTTTTCGTATGCCGTTTTCCTTGGTGACTTGGAAGAAACGAGTTTTTCCCTCGGACTTCTGAAGGATAAGTTCTCCAGGCGGTGTGTTCTTGATTTTTTTGTTATGTGAGATTTCTTCTTCGAGAAAAACCTTTCTTTGCTCGATTAATTGAATGAATTCCATGATACTCCTTATTGAATTGATATAGATGTGTTGGGTGCGGCGGTTAGGTAAGGTGCGGTGGTTAGGTAGGGGCGTTGGGTGCGGCGGTTAGGTAGGGGTGGGTGCGGTGGTTAGGTAGGGGCGTTGGGCTGGGGAAGAGTAGTTAGGGGTACTTAGTGGTAGGCTGGTCTAGTTAGCGGTAGCTGGTGGGTATAAGGGAAAGCGTAATGATCTTGAGTTTGTGAGATATGAAATAATAACGCTTTGTAGAAAGTAATTCCAAATTCTACAGGATAGAATCAGATTTGTAAATGAGTTTTTTCTTAGAATGTGTATCTCTATTAAAATTTGTGAAATAGGCATATGAATTTTACATTCTGGGGAATTTGAATTGTGATAAATTCTAAAGAATGTGTCTTAACCAATTGATAATTGAAATAGGCATATGAAATACTGCTCCAAAGTGGTTGGAACAATTATTTCTTACTAAAAAATAGGTTTATTCTACATATTAGCCAGAAAAAACACAGAATAGTGAATCTAGGACTCAGAGATAACAGGGCGGTTGGCATAGAGGTATGTCTATTCCACAAAACTGGCAGGAGAGACACAGAATAGTAATCCCAGGAATAAAAGATAACAGGGCGGGTGGCATAGAGGTATGTCTACTCAACAAAATTGGCAGAAGAGACACAGAATAGTAATCCCAGGAATAAAAGACAACAGGGCGGTTGGAATAGAGGTATGTCTATTCAACAAAATTGGCAGGTGAGACACAGAATAAACAATCATGGTAACAAGGTTACGCTTAGACTGTACTGCCTGCAGTATCACAACAAGGAATCGCCTTGCCAGGTTACCGAAATCAACCTGTTCAGCCACAACGAGATCCGTTGGAAATTTCCAATAATGGAATTGTCAGAAAATAAACAGGAGAAAAGTGGCATAAAATCAACACTTTTAGGGAACGATTCCGTAAAAAAACTAATAATTTTCGTAGATATTTCGTAGACTTCAATACTTTTTGTGGTACAATGTATTCAAGTTCAATGAAATTAGGATTTGAACATCCCTAATCTGTTCGTTAAGTTACAGGCATTAGATTATTAAGTATGTCGGATACGACCCTCTACATTGTATCCGTAGAAGTATTTAATCTTCTTTTTGTGGCATAACTATAATGAATCTGGTTACACACAAGAGACACCCCAGGCGCTGCGTTGCCTGGGGTTTTTCTATGGATGGAGTTCCTGGCAAGCCAGTAGACCGGAAATCACTTAACCTGCCAGCAGCCTCTGGCAGATGGAGTTCCTGGCTAGCCAGGCATTACTCCATTATCAACTTCCCTAAGCCGCCTCAACTGGGGATTATCAATGTATACAAATTTAGACATTTAATTTCTGGTCAGACCATGATACAATGTGATTGTTATTTTATTAACAGATGCCATAATGTACCAAATATCTAATAGATATACGAGTCGGTGCAGTTATGATAATAGTTTACATACAACTTCTAAGTGAATTCTGGTGATCCACGGTATTCGGCGGAAGAGGTTGAAAATATGGAAAGGACATAGAGTATGAGTGATCGCGCATTTGAAATCCTTGAGACCAAGGAGAGAGTGATTGAAGACAACGACCGCGTAGCTGCAGAGGTACGTAAGAAGTTACAGGAGAAGGGGGTATTCCTAGTGAATCTCATGGCATCTCCTGGTGCTGGTAAGACCACAACACTTTGCCGTACCATCCGTGCACTGAAGGATCGTTATAAGATTGGTGTCATGGAGGCCGACGTGGATTCTGACGTGGATGCACAGTCTGTAACCGAGGCTGGAGCGAAGGCTATCCAGCTCCACACTGGCGGCTCCTGCCACATGGATGCGGACATGACTGATCGTGGACTCGATGGACTGGGCTTAGACGACCTGGATATCGTATTTCTGGAGAATGTCGGCAATCTGGTTTGCCCAGCTGAGTTCGACGTGGGAGCTAACAAGCGCGCTGTCATCCTGTCTGTTCCAGAGGGCGACGACAAGCCACTGAAGTATCCGCTGATGTTCACTGTAGGCGACGTCCTCCTGATTAATAAGTACGACACCAAGGAGATCTTCGACTTCGATTTGGATCGCCTGAAGAAGAATGTGGGCGAGCTGAATCCTGAGATGGAGATCTTCCCACTGTCTGCGAAGACTGGCGACGGTTTCGACGCTTGGATCAACTGGCTAGTTGATGCAGTTGAGGCAAGCAAAACTTGCGCGCGAGTCTTGACAAGATAGACCGTGCTTCGATCTGCGGCAAAGCTAAGCAAGGCAGCGGATTTAGGAGTGGTTTACATTTGTAGGAAATATAATTCCGACAGCGATCTGCGGCAAAGCTAAGCAAGGCAGCAGATCGAGGATTGGTTTACATTTACGAGGTGAAGTAATGAAAGTTATCGAATTAAATGCATCTGTCACAGAGTCTAATGACCGTGACGCGGACGCGCTCCGCGCGGAGATGAAGTCCCGAGGAACCCTCATGGTAAATCTCATGAGCTCCCCTGGATCAGGCAAGACAACACTGCTGTCTAGGACCGTGACCGACCTGAAGTCCGAGATGAAAATCGGCGTCATGGAGGCGGACATCGCTTCTGACGTGGACGCTATCAAGATCGAGTCCATGGGCGCAACCGCAATCCAGGCCCACACCGACGGCATGTGCCACGTGGACGCAGGTATGAGTAAGCGCGCACTGGACGCTATGAATTACGACGGCCTGGACCTGGTTTTCCTGGAGAATGTCGGCAACCTGATCTGCCCTGCTGAGTTTGATACCGGCGCGGGTCTGAAGGTGATGATCCTCTCTATCCCAGAGGGCGATGACAAGCCACTGAAGTACCCACTGATGTTCCAGGAGTCTGACGCTCTTGTTCTGACTAAGGTGGACGCGCTTCCATACTTCGACTTCGACATGGACAAGTGCGTTGAACGTGTGAAGAGACTGAATCCAGCCATCCACATCTTCCCTGTTTCTGCTAAGACTGGCGAGGGCATGGACGCTTTCGAGGACTATCTGAGAGCAGAAGTCGCTAATTGGAAGGCTTGATTACAAATATAAACCGAGTTGAAATGGACTGCAGAGTCTCCGCTGACGGGTAATCGTTGGTGGGGGCGGCAGTCTTTTTTGTTGGAGGAAGAGTAATTATGAAGTTAAAGAAGTGCTTTTATAGGAGTTGGGCTGAATCGTAAAGAATTGATAAAAAACACGGATTCCGCAATTTGATGGATGGATTTATGATAGAATTCACCCTAGTGGAATTCTAATAAATAAGATTCATCTTATTAGATATAATTCTGAAATGGATGATAGCTGTATGCGGATATGCTAACTGCATTCTATGGAGCAATGTGAATTCAGATTGATTAGCCAACCGAATAGTAATCATCCACTTCATCGCATATAGAAAAGATTACAGGAGAAACAGAATAATCGTGACAAAAAATGGCAATAGTAAAAATCAGTTGAAGGGATCCATCAGTCTCTTCATTGCATCCCTTATCTGGGGAACTGCTTTCGTGGCGCAGGCCAAGGGGGCAGATTATATCGGCGGACTGACATTTTCCACACTGAGAAGCTTCATCGGAGCGGCTTTTCTGGTACCGGTGGCTATCATCCTAGAGCGGATGAGTTCTGCGCGGAAGAGAAAAACTAAGAACGAGGAGCAGAGAACTGCCGACCGAAAAGCAGATGCCATGGATGCAGATACTCGCTCCATCCGCCAGGTTCACATGATTGGTCCAGTGACCAAGGCTGAGCTAATTGGCGGCATCATGACGGGCACTGTTCTCACCGCCGCGACGAATTTCCAGCAATTTGGAATCGCATACACCTCTGTGGCGAAAGCAGGATTTCTCACTGCGCTTTATGTGATTATTGTTCCTCTTCTTGGACTTTTCTTAGGACATAAGGTGAAGCCTTACATTTGGGGCTGCGCGGCTCTGTCACTACTGGGACTGTACATGCTCTGCCTTCTCGGCAAGAGTGACGTAGGGTTTACATTTGGCGATAGCCTGGTGCTGGTCTGCGCCCTACTCTTCGCGATGCAGATTCTTACGGTGGACCATTGGTCACCTCGCTGCCGCGGCGTGGTGCTCTCCTGCATTATGTTTGCAGTGACTGGGCTGGAGTCGGGAGTTCTGATGCTGATCTTCGAGCATTCGGAGCTGGCGGGCGTCATGAAGGCCATGCCATCCCTCCTATATGTAGGAATCCTGTCCAGTGGTGTGGCCTACACCCTGCAGATTGTGGGGCAGAAGGACCTGAATCCAGCGGTCGCATCCCTCCTCATGTGCCTAGAATCGGTGATTTCCGCGGTGTCTGGCTGGATCATCCTGGGCCAGACCATGACCGCAACGGAGATGCTTGGCGGCGGACTGATGTTCCTGGCGATTGTACTGGCCCAGGTGATACCTGCGGTGAAAGGCGAGTGATATAGGGCTGCGGGGCGAGTGTTTCACCCAATTTGCTTGGTAAGCCGAATTTGGTCGATACAGGCCGAATTGCCGGATAGTATGTTTCGCCCAATTTGGCTGGCGCGTCAGTAAAAGGCGAACACCAGCCGAGTATGACCGCGAGAACAAGCCATCCAGAAGAGTATGTTTCGCCCAATTTGGCTGGTAAGCTGGAAAAAGACGATACATACCGACTTCGACTACAAGAATTTACAATAGACTTCATTAACTGAGCTATAGATCACAAATAATTAGAATCAAGAAAGGAATTCACATGATTCAGCATACAATTATCCTGGCTTCGGGCTCTCCCCGCCGCAAGGAACTCTTAGAACAGATGGGCGTCAACCCCCTGGTAATCCCAAGCCGCGTGGAGGAGCACATCACAGAAACCGACCCAGCCCTGGTGGTGGAGGAACTATCCTGCCAGAAGGCCGAGGACGTGGCCCTGAACTGGGGCACTTACATGATCGAGGCCTCCGAGTCCGAAAGCCCACTCTTAGCGCCTACCGAGGAAAATGTAGACCAAGTTCCCATTTTCGATGCAAACTCTGCAATCGTGATCGGCGCAGATACAGTGGTGGCCTGTGACGGAAAGATCCTTGGCAAGCCCAAAACCCACGAAGATGCATACCAGATGATCGCTTCCCTGCAGGGACGACTGCATCAGGTTTATACTGGCGTGACAATCATCCAGGGTGGAGTGCAGTCTACATTTCACGAAGTGACAGATGTACGCGTCATCCCAATGAGTCAGCAGGAGATCCGGGAATATGCCAACACGGATGAGCCTATGGACAAGGCTGGAGCGTACGGCATCCAGGGCAGCTTCGGCAAGTTCATTGACCGCATCGAGGGAGACTACTACAATGTAGTGGGACTGCCCTTAGCCAGAGTCTATGAGAAGGTTCGCGAATTGCAGTAGCACTGCAGGCGACTGCAACAGAGAAATTGCGTCCTGATTGAGTAAGTTAGAATTACGCTGCGAGGCAGCGAAGGAGAGTATTATGGCAATGAATCCAGGCAATTTATTCAAGATCATGCAGATGAAGAATCGCTTCACGCAGAATCATCCCAAGGCTGCGAAGTTCCTTGCAACCGTGATTATGAGCGGGCTGCCAGAGGGGACTCTGATTGAGATGCGCGTACTGAAGCCGGGCGAGGATCCGATTGAGGCGAATATGAAGGTCACTGCGGATGACATCGCCATGGTGAACGAATTGAAGGGCATGCAGCAGTAGGCGCAATGCATAGAAATGTAGACCATGTGGCTGATTCTGATGCATAAGCAAAATGGCATGCAGCAGTAGAATAGCAAAATAGGTAGGAACGAGGATATAATTTGAAGATTGATCGTCAGCACGTCCAGGGCGTGTTTGGAAAATATACAGATGCATATGATTCGAAGGATCCGAAGATTGCTCTGAAGATCGAGCACACTTATCATGTGGCTGAGGTGGCAGATCAAGTGGCGCATTCTCTGGGCCTGTCCCAGGAGGACTGCGATCTGGCTTGGATTCTTGGAATGCTTCATGATGTAGGCCGATTCGAGCAGGTGCGTCGCTACGGAACCTTTGTGGATAGCCAGTCCATTGCTCATGCTTTGATGAGCTGTCAGGTGCTTTTTCCTGAGGATTATGGCGTGGAGGAGTCCGTTTTTCGGGCCATGCCAAATGGACATTTCGGTAGTCTCTCAGACTATTTGATTGCGGGAGACGGGACTGGCGATGACGAAACAGAAGGTGGCATGGAAGGCTGCGCTGATGACAATAAAGTGGACACCGAGTTAGATGAAAAGTTGGATGGTAAACACAAAGTCGAGTCAGATGAGTGGCGCCACATAATCAAGTTGGCAATCAGTGTGCACTCGGCTCTTCGTATCCCAGATGACATCACTGAGCGTGAGGCCATGTTTTGCAATATTCTACGAGATGCAGATAAGGTGGATATCTTCCGCGTGAATGTGGAGACACCTCTGACAGACATCATCAATACGACAGAAGAGGAAATTCGAACAAGCTGTGTGACGGCCGATGTCATGCCTGCAATTCTGGAGCATCATGTGGTTCCGAGGGATCGCAAATTCACAGCGGCGGATCATATTGTAAGTCATTGCTGTCTGGCTTTTGAACTGGTATACAAGAAGAGCCGTGAGATAGCAGTGGAGCAGGGATATCTGAAGACTCTGACTGAGTATGTTAGTGAGAATCCAGAGACCAATCAGGTGATGGACAAGCTGAGAGAACAACTGTCTCTTGTTTTAGAGGCGGAGTTCTGAGAGCGGGCTGAATGAAGTTCCAAGATAGCATTTATAATGAAGTTTTATGTAGGATTTATTATGAAGTTCTATGTAGGATTTCTAAGATGAAAATAAAGGCTGAAATTTTGGGTGGGAGTCTTAGTTGAAAATCTAAAATATTGAACTACTCAAATTCAAATACACAATTCTAGATTGTTGAGATGTAAAGAAGGCGCCAAGTGCACCTTCTTTTTCTTTTTCCCTAAATTGTATCTCTTCATTGGGAGGAAAAAGGAACGATAAAGGAATGATAAGGGAATGAAAAAGGATGAGAAATGATAAGGGAATGAAAAAGGATGAGAAAGGTATCTATTGAGTTTTAACCACAACTTCATCAAAATGTGCATTTGGAATAGAATATATTCGATTGATGAATGAAAACAGGCCTACGTGCAAATATTTGCCGATCAGTATGTTTCGCCCAGATTGGCTGGCGCGTGGGTAAAAGGCGAACTATTTCCAACTTGGGCCGCGAGAACTTGCCTTACTATTTGAATTGTTTCGCCTTATTTGGCTGGAAAACGGGATCTGGATGATATCAGCCGAGTCTCCAGTTGCGATCAGCCAGGGGAACTGGCTTACGTTTCGCCCTTTTCCATTCTATGGCAAAATCTGGGCGATACACACCAATTTCGTGATTAGTATGTTTCGCCCAGATCGGCTGGCGCGGGGGTAAAAGGCGAATTCACACTGCATTTGGCCGCGAGAAGAAGCCTTACTGAATGAATTGTTTCGCCCATTTGGGCCGGAAGGCGGAATCTGGATGATACAGATCAAATTTTCATCCGTACCCCCGCCCGAACAAGCTACCCTGGCTTACCCAACCAACTCACACCCCGCTGGCAACTTCCCCGCGCGAACAGGCTAACCTGGCTTACCCCACACAACATTGCACTAAGTAAGGAACAACTAACATTACATTTGACAAAACATAATCTGCCATATATGATGAGTTCAAGGAAGTAAGTTATGACTAACATATACTTACGAGAGATTCGCAAGAGGGGAAATTGCACGAGCTTACGAGAGACTCACAAGAGGGAAAATTGCATAAAACATAAGTCGAATTGCAACAAATCGATTTGAGGTGTGCAAGAAGATTCCCAGCAGGACATGATAATTACCACATGTAGCACAAACTAAAATTTAGTGAAAAGCAAATATTGTATAGTGAAAACGAATAGGAGAAACTGACATATCGAATTGTGACGATATAAACTCAGAATAAATGTTGATATAAACTCAGAATAAATGTTGATATAAACTCAGGATAAAAGATGATATAAACTCAGAATAAAAGACGATGTAAACTCAGAGTAAAAGCTGAGAAATAGCAACAGGTGTATCGAAATGCCATCAACATATCCTTCAAATAAACTATACAAATTCACGCTAACTTTGGTAAAAGGATTGTAAAATTGTATACAGTAGGATTGTATACATGTATTATTTTTAGTACTTGTGAATTTCTTAACAAAAGGTATTGAATCAGTCATAGTTTCCTTGTATTATACAAAAGGCTTGACATTGCTAAAGAAATGGAACTGTTGTATTTATATTCGAACAATAGTAAATCCAGCCCCGGTAGCGAAACCGGAGGAGCTATATGCGATTGCGATGGACAGCCAAAATATTATTTACTAACTGTAATGGTCGGGTGGGTTTACATTTCATATATAGTCCCGACGATCACTTGAGAGGAGACAAAAGTGAAAGAACAGTGGAGAGGGTTTAAAGGAACCCATTGGGTAGATGGAATTGACGTAAGAGATTTCATCCAGAACAACTACACACAGTACGATGGAGATCAGGAATTCCTGGCTGGACCAACAGAGGCTACGAACAAGCTTTGGGGCCGTCTGCAGGAGCTGCAGAAGGAAGCCCGCGCTAAGAATGGTGTCCTGGATATGGAGACTAAGGTTGTTTCCGATATTGACGCTTACGGCGCAGCTTATATCGATGATTCCATGAAGGACTTAGAGCAGATCGTTGGTCTGCAGACTGATAAGCCTCTGAAGAGAGCTTTCATGCCTTATGGTGGTATCAAGATGGCTGAGCAGTCTTGCGAGATGTATGGCTATAAGCCAGATCCTCTGCTGCACAAGATCTTCACCGATTATCATAAGACTCACAACCAGGCAGTTTTCGATGCATATACTCCAGAGATGAAGATTGCTCGTCATAATAAGATCCTGACTGGTCTTCCTGATACATACGGTCGTGGACGTATCGTCGGCGATTACCGTCGTGTAGCTCTGTACGGTATTGATTACCTCATCGAGCAGAAGGAATACGATAAGGCACACGTTGGTCACGGTGAGATGACAGATGATGTTATCCGTCTTCGTGAGGAAGTTGCTGAACAGATCAAGGCTCTGAAGAAGATGAAGACGATGGCTGCAGCTTACGGCTATGACATCTCTCAGCCAGCTAGCAATGCTAAGGAAGCTGTTCAGTGGCTGTACTTCGGTTACCTGGCTGCTATCAAGTCTCAGAACGGTGCTGCTATGTCCGTTGGTCGTGTATCTACATTCCTTGATATCTACATCCAGAGAGATCTCGAGGAGGGTACTCTTACTGAGTCTCAGGCTCAGGAGCTGATCGATCACCTTGTAATGAAGCTTCGTATGGTTAAGTTCGCTCGTATCGAGTCTTACAACAACCTTTTCTCTGGTGACCCTGTATGGGCTACTCTTGAAGTTGGTGGACTTGGTGGTGACGGCCGTCATATGGTAACTAAGAATGACTACCGTTTCCTGCATACTCTTGAGAACATGGGACCTGCTCCAGAGCCAAATCTGACAGTTCTGTATTCTAGACGTCTGCCTGAGAACTTCCGTCGTTACGCTGCTAAGATCTCTGTCGATACATCTTCTATCCAGTATGAGAACGATGATGTTATGCGTCCAATCTGGGGCGATGACTACAGCATCTGCTGCTGTGTATCTGCTACTCAGACTGGTAAGGAAATGCAGTTCTTCGGCGCACGTGCGAACCTTGCAAAGGCTCTGCTGTACGCTATCAACGGTGGTGTTGATGAGAAGACTAAGATGCAGGTTGGTCCTGAATATGCTCCAATCACATCTGACGTTCTTGATTACGATGAAGTAATGAAGAAGTACGACAAGATGCTCGATTGGTTAGCTGACATTTATGTAAATACTCTGAACCTGATCCAGTACATGCATGATAAGTACTACTATGAGGCAGCTGAGATGGCTCTGATCGATACTGATGTACGTCGTACATTCGCAACTGGTATCGCTGGTTTCTCTCATGTAATCGATTCTCTGTCCGCTATTAAGTACGCTAAGGTTAGCGTTCAGCGTGATGAGGACGGTCTTGCAACAGGATTCACGATCGATGGTGACTTCCCTCGCTACGGTAACGATGATGATCGTGCTGATGAGATCGGTGTATGGCTGCTTCGTACATTCATGAAGAAGCTGACTCAGTACCACACCTACAGAGATTCTGAGCCTACAACTTCTATCCTTACCATCACTTCTAACGTAGTATATGGTAAGAATACTGGTATGCTTCCTGATGGACGTCCAGCTTGGGAGCCTCTGTCTCCTGGAGCTAACCCATCTTACGGTGCAGAGAAGAATGGTCTCTTAGCTTCTCTTAACTCTGTAGCTAAGATTCCTTATGAGTTCGCTCTTGATGGTATCTCTAATACACAGTCCATAAACCCAGATGCTCTTGGTAACAACGAAGAGGAGCGTATCTCTAACCTGGTTATGGCCCTGGATGGATACTTCCAGAATGGTGCTCACCACGTTAATATCAACGTATTCACCCGTGATAAGCTGATCGACGCTATGGAGCATCCTGAAAAGCCTGAGTACGCTAACTTCACCATCCGTGTATCTGGATATGCAGTTAAGTTCATCGACCTTACTAAGGAACAGCAGATGGACGTTATCAGCCGTACATTCCATGAACATATGTAAACAAAGTAGGACTGCGGAGTCTATGTAGTAGCCTATCAGTCCCTTGTTTACCGAACATACAAAGGGGAGCTTCATCGAAGCTTCCCTTTTTTCTTACTACGATGCTTAGGAAATGTAGACCGTGCCCCAGGTTGGTGGATGGTTTACATTTCTAGTGAAACGATGATTGAGAAATATAGACCGTGCCCCAGGTTGGTGGATGGTTTACATTTCTAGTGGAACGATGATTGGGAAATATAGACCGTGCCCCAGGTTGGCAGATGGTTTACATTTCTACGAGAAGGAGAAATACATGTCTGAGAAGGGTTATATCCATTCTATAGAAAGCTTTGGTTCTGTTGATGGGCCAGGAATTCGCTTCCTGATCTTCTTAAAGGGCTGCGGGATGCGTTGCAAGTACTGTCACAATGTAGATACCTGGGTAATGCATGCCGCGGATCTGCCTCAGAAGGTGAAACTGGCGGACGGTTCCATTGCAGAAATCAAGAAGGAAGCAATCCTCCAGGATGATATCCGCACGGTGGATGAACTTCTGAATATGGCGGAGCGTTATCGCAATTATTGGGGGAATGTGGGTGGAATCACTGTCAGCGGTGGTGAGCCACTTCTGCAGCCGGACTTCCTCTTAGAACTTCTGACTGAGGCGAAGAAGCGTGGCATCAATACCTGTATTGATACTGCTGGTCAGCCTTGGACTGCTGAGGGACCAATGCATGATAAGATTGTGGCGATTCTGGAACAGACAGACACTGTTCTCCTGGATATCAAGCACATTAATTCGGAGGAGCACCGGAAATTAACGGGTCAGCCTAATGAGAATATCAAGGACTTCGCTCGTTATCTGGACTCTATCAATAAGCCGGTTTGGATCCGTCACGTATTAGTGCCAGGAATCACGGATGTGGATGAGTACCTAGAGGAGACAAGAGACTTCCTGAAGACTCTGCATAATGTGCAGCGTATTGACGTGCTGCCATATCACACCATGGGTGTCTACAAGTGGAAGGAACTTGGCATTCCCTATCAGCTAGAGGGCGTCGACGCACCTACGAAGGAGCGTGTGGCTCATGCCAAGGAGATTCTGAATCAGGCCATCGCCCATGTATATCCTTAGCACACAGATTATTCTACAGGCTCGAACTCCTCTGGACCAGGTTTTGTGATGTTGGCCTGCACCCTCTGCATCTCCTTCTTATACTTGCTAGGAGACATGTGGTATTCTTCCTGGAAGACACGATTCAGGGTGCGCTGGCTCTCGAAACCGGCATTCATGCAGGCCTCGGTGATGGACTGATTCGACATACGGATCAGGTGGGTGAATTCACGGAGTCTGGTTTGATTCAGGTACTTATTAAAGTTCATATGAAAAGTCGAAGAAAACAAGCGTGACAGGGAATATGGGCTGACGTAGAGGGCGTTGGCAATCGATGTAAGGGAGATTGGCTCCATATAGTGCTTTGCGATGTAGTCAACAGTACGATATACCAGGTCATTCTCGGAGTTGGTCTTCTTTTTTACTAATTCGACCTTAGGTAATACACGGGACAAAATAGCCTGCAGATAGGACTCCTGTAGCACGTCCTCGTAAGGAGGATGGCCCAGATCTGCCAGCCAGTGTAAGGCCTGCAGGGTATCCAGGGTGATAGCATGGGATGGAACCACAGGATTCGGCGTCTCATAGCTCTGTAAGAGGGTCTTAAAGGCTGGGACCAGACTAGGATCTGTATTAATGACCAGGATGTCTCCTGTGTCGGATTCATTTGTCTGGTAGTGATGGATGACATCAGGGAAAATCAGAGCCAGGTCGCCTTTATTTAGATGATAGAGTTCTGTTCCCACACCGATTTCCAGTGCACCAGACATGATATAGACGATTTCGAGCTGGCGGTGTAGATGGGGTGGTACAGTCTCGGCTCTTTTTAACTGAGCATCGAATTCATCTTTATTTTGGAAAATAGCATACATAGATATAATCGCTCCTAAGAAAATAAAAGGGAATGATCGCTCCTAAAAATAGGATATCAAAATAGTCAATGTGAAAAATATACCTAGGATAATAAACAAATATTGTCGAAAAAACTACGATAATCATTTTTGCAAGGAAAACGTAAGTTAATGCATAAAATATAACATATATGTATAAAGATTGCAAGATTTGGCTAATTATTATAAATATGTGGCAAGCACGGAAACCGATTTCGTTATATAGTTTTCTAGGTTCAAGGAAGTACACAATGCCTTGAATCAAATATGCTTAAAACCGGCTTGAATATATTTACCTCCCCCTACCCCTCATTGCCGGTTTTATCTCATATATCCCTCAGAACAGGCTTGACTCCCCCGTCTAAGCCTGTTTTTCTTTTGCTTTTCACGGGTATTCAATTTTCAAATCGGGTTTCCATTTATATTTTCATAAGAAGAGAAACAACTCGCAATTTATGACCACACGTCAATTATTTATTTGCCTTATTGGCTAAGAAATTCTTCATATTGGCTTCTTTTCATCTATAAGTAGAGAGAACATATAAGGTCTATTTCCATTCAAAAGCATTCAAATCCTCCTGAAACACATCAATAAATACATCAATATTTAACCACCGAATATAACTGTTTTTGCATATTCGAAAAAATTGTCTGACTTAAGTTTGGTTTAAACTTGTCTATTTATAATCATCTCAACAAGCAAGGAAATGCAAGGGAGGTGAGCCCATGGCTGAACAGATGACATTTAAACGATATGAAATCAAATATGCTGTAACAGAGACACAGCGCCAGCGTCTCATAGATGGGATGCAGGAATACATGATTCGAGACTCCCATGGAATCAGTCAAATCCAGAGCCTATATTTTGACACACCAGATTATCTTTTGGCGAGACGATCCATGGAGCACCCCTTATATAAGGAGAAGATCCGCTTAAGGAGCTACGGTCAGGCGGATGATCATACGAAGGTCTTTTTAGAACTGAAGAAGAAATTCGAAGGAGTTGTCTATAAGCGCCGCGTCAGTATGGATATGACCAAGGCTGAGGAGCTGATGGAGAACTGGAGCAGCAATCGATACGGAGTCACTGAGGTGGATTGTAATCCACAGATTCTAAGAGAATTAGTGGCTTCAGTAGCACGCTATCCAAAGCTTATACCTCGCATTCTACTGACCTATCGCCGAGAGGCCTTCTACCAGAGAGACGATCATGACTTTCGTGTCACCTTAGATCAGGAGATCGGATGGAGAAATGAAGACCTCTCTCTAAGAGATCCGATGATCGGCAGACCATTACTGAAGCAGTCGTATTACCTTATGGAGGTAAAGGCTGGTGGTGCAATTCCATTGTGGTTCACAAAGCTTCTGACGGAACTTGGCATTCGAAAGACTTCCTTTTCAAAGTATGGAACTGCATACCAGACCATCTTCTTGGAACAGAATGATCCGCTGGGATTAAGTGCACAGGTAAGAACCTGGAGCCATGCGGCGTTAGAGCCTCACATCCCAGCCTGGGATCCTGGGAAAGAGTCTTCCCTAGACAGACGGGCTTGGGATCTGTCATATAAATTGCCAGATATCGATGCAGACCATCTACTTCATGCATAACCCAAAAATAAAAAAGCCAGAAATTTAGGAGTAAAAGTAATAACAGAAGACAAACTGCCTCTGCATAGACATGAAATAGAAAGTAGAAAATTAGAATAGGAGAAAACCATGAGTACATTATTTAATAGCGTTTTTAGCTCAGCAACAAGCACATCAAGCATCTCGGTCACAGGATTTGTGATCTGTATGGCAGCATCACTTATCATCGGTGCATTCTTAGCAGGGATCTATTCCTTCCGCAATAAGACATCACCATCCTTCCTACTAACCATGGGAATTCTTCCAGCCATTGTCTGTGTCGTGATTATGATGGTGAATGGCAATATCGGAACCGGTGTAGCTGTGGCAGGTGCATTTAGCCTGGTTCGCTTCCGTTCCGTACCAGGAACTGCAAGAGAGATCGCAGCGATCTTCTTAGGAATGGGCGCAGGTCTGATTTGTGGCATGGGATATATCGGGTTCGCTGCAGCCTTTGCTGTGGTACTTGGAATTATTATATTCGCATTTAATTTAAAGATGGCAGACGATAAGGCAACTAATCGTACCCTTCGAATCACGGTTCCTGAGGACTTAGACTTTGCTGGACAGTTCGACGAGATTCTGTCTCGATATACTGCAGAGAATAAATTAGTAACCATGAAGACCACCAATATGGGTTCTCTCTACAAGCTGACCTACGACATCACTATGATGGATCCAAGCCAGGAGCGAGCTATGGTGGATGAACTTAGAACTCGTAACGGTAACTTAGAGATAGCAATCACAGAGCGCCAGGATCATACCGTTGTTTTGTAAAAAAGAGCCAATGTCGAGAAGAAGGATAGAGGAAGGTAACACTAATCCTCTTGGCAGATTGGATCGGAATCCCCCCCCTCCTAGAAAGGAGCCACAAATGAAGAATAAGAAGTTTCGAGCATTCCTAATTGCACTCATTGCAGCAGCATCTTTATCCCTAGCGGCTTGTGGAAGCGCTGCCACATCAAAGAAAACCACTACAACTACAGCTACAGCAACCACAAGCAGTACCAGTGTCAGCACGAATACCACCCTGGATGAGAGTGATATGTATACGGACCGGGATCTGACACAGACCTATGATGAGTCAGAGGCCATCAATGTAAACCTGTCGGATGGGAACAGCACATGCGAGAGTTCCAGTGTCACCGTAGATAATAAGACCAATGCCATCAAAATTACCGCTGATGGCGTCTATGTATTCTCTGGAAGCCTATCCGATGGACAGATTATTGTGGATGCAGCAGATGATGCCAAAGTTGAAATTGTATTAAAGAATGCATCCATTACCAATGACACAAGTGCTGCAATCTATGTGAAGAATGCCAAGAAGACATTTATCACCCTGGCAGATGGAACAAAAAATAGCCTCTCTACCACAGGAACTTTTGAGGCAGATGGAGACACGAATGTAGATGGAGTTATCTTCTCAAAAGAGGATTTAACAATTAAAGGAACTGGATCTCTTACAGTGAATTCTGCGGAGGGACATGGTATCGTAGGTAAGGATGATCTGGTAATCACCGGAGGCACAATCTCTGTTACAGCAGCGAAAAAAGGGATTGCAGGCAAGGACTCTATCCGGGTAAATGGCGGCGAGATCACAGTGGATGCCCAGGATGATGGCTTCCATTCTGGTAATGATGATGACGCTAGCAAGGGCTGGACCTATATCTCTGGAGGGCAGATTACCATCGCATCGAAAGATGATGGAATCCATGCAGATTCAGAGCTTCGCATCGTAGGTGGTGAGATCTCTGTAACCCAGAGCAATGAAGGACTGGAGTCCCAGGTCATTAATATCATCGATGGAACCATCAATATTGTATCTAGTGATGATGGACTGAATGCCTCTAGTGGCTCTAGTGACTCTAGTGGCAATACAAATCAGAAGCAGGATCCAATGGCGGGAGATGACTCCTGTGTACTGAATATCTCAGGCGGCACACTAACCATTGACGCTGGCGGTGATGGTGTGGACTCTAATGGATCTCTCAATGTATCCGGTGGATCTGTCTATGTCAGTGGTCCAACAGATAATGGAAATGCGGCTTTAGATTCTGGTACATCCAGTACGATTACTGGAGGAACTGTCATCGCAGCTGGCTCCTCAGGAATGGCCGAGAATTTTGGCTCTGATTCTACCCAGGGATCTATGCTGGTGTCCACTGAGAATGGTTCTGGAACCATTACCCTGACAGATTCGGATGGGAATGTACTAGCATCCTTCACTCCAACCAAGTCCTACTCCTGCGCTGTAATTAGTACTCCTGACATCGCACTTGGTGGTACCTACACAGTAACCTATGGAGCACAGACCACCTCTGTAACCATGGACTCTTCTAGCTACGTCTATAGCAATGTATCCGGAGGCCAGGGAGGCCAAGGCTTCCCAAGGGGACAGGGCGGTCCAGGACAGATGGGCGGTAACAGCAATAAGAGTAGTAATAGCAAATAGCAATCATGCGATCTACATCTCACAACTCCACCTGGAAGGTAACGGAGTTACCATCAGAACTTGTGGCAAAGACATGTCCCTTATGGGCCTTTACGATAGCCTCCACAACAGACAGGCCGATTCCAAAGGATCCAGCCTTAGAATTACGAGAGGTATCAGCTCGGTAGAAGCGGTGGAAGAATTCTGGGTGTGGACCAGGGAGAATCGAGCCTACTTCCACGGTATTGGTCTCCTGGAAGAGGAAGCGATGGGACTTTCCTGTAAGCCGGCAGTGAATCTCTCCATTCTCATTGGAATACTTCACCGCATTATCCATAAGGAGTGACACCATCTGTCGAATCATGGCCTCGTCACCATAGATTTGTAGGTCAGGATCCACCTCGTAGCGAAAGACACGTCCCTTGGACTGACAGAGACTGGCATATCCCTCAAGGGTATCCTCTACGGCTTCCGACAGATTGAATTCTGTCATATGAATCATCGGGTTATTTTCCTCATCCATTCGGGAGAGGAAGACCAGCTTCTCTGTAAGCTGGGTCAATCGATCGATTTGATGCTGGGTGGATTTAATCCACTTATTATCGCAATCGGTCATTTCTAAGACTTCCGTATTGGCCCGGATGATGGCCAGTGGCGTCTTGATCTCGTGACTTGCATCGGTGATGAATTGCTTTTGCTTTTCATAGCTCTCAGCAATTGGCTTCACAGCACGGCGGGATAGTAGAACCACTAGGATCAGGACTGCGGCCAATCCTAAGAGACTTACCAGCACACTGATGAATAGGAAGTGACGGAAAGAGGATCTACTAGAGGTACAGTCCAGGAAAATGTAGACCGTGTTGCCACTTGTCAGTGTCTTAGCTCTATACTTGTAGTCATCGACATATCCCTTTTCCTTCCCCTTTTCATAGAGATCTTTTCCATAGGACTCTGCTTCACTTGTGGATATGGCAGCGATTTTTGATACATCGGTGTTGATAACTTCTCCCTTAGCATCCATTGTCACTGTGAAGTAACGGGTATTAAATGGTCGCTCTGCCTCTGAACGAAAGTCTGCACGGGCCTGGAAGTCATTTCCACTTGGAGGTGCTGGTCTACTACTGCCTAGGGTGTCCTTCCCGGAGCCGGTCCCAAGGCCCTGGTCTATATTTCTCTCTGGGAAGCTACCATCATTATCATAGAGGATCTGCATGGTTGCGTTGGAGGACTTCTCGATTGTGTAGTAATTCATCAGATTGATGGTGGCCATGAGAACCAGGAGTACAGCGGCTACAGAGGAGATGGCGATGGCTACGAACTTGCGTTGGAGTTTCTTAATCATAGGGTCTCCTTCCTCTATTTCTCTGGCTGATAGTCCAGGGAATATCCCACATTACGGGTGACTTTGATGGAGACCTTGCTCTCTAGCTTAGCGATTTTCTTCCTGAGATAGGAGATATTCACCCAGACAACGGACAGGTCTGTCTCGGAGTCTAGTCCCCAGATTCGGTCCATGAACTGGTCCTGACTTAGAATCTGGCTGGGGTTACGCATCATCATCTCGAGCATCTGAAACTCTTTATTAGGGAGGGAGATGGACTGTTTGCCACAGCTCAGGATATAGGTATTGGCATCCAGAGACAGATCTCCGAATTGCAGTGTATTCCCGGTGACTTCTCCTACACGACGGGTGATGCTCCGGATACGGGCTAAGAGTTCCTTCATAGCGAAGGGCTTGGTCAGGTAATCATCTGCGCCGGCGTCCAGACCTAGGACACGGTCGTCTAGCTCAGACTTAGCAGTGAGGAAGATAACAGGAACCTGATTCCCTTCCTTTCGGATGCGCTTCACCACTTCCACTCCGTCTAAGCCTGGCATCATAATGTCTAGAATGGCGCCATCATATTCCTGTGCACTGAGATAGTCGTAAGCATCCTGTCCATTATAGACTGCGTCCACAGAGTAGTTAGTGTGCTTCAGCACAGCTACAACTGCATCGCTTAATTCTACTTCGTCTTCTGCGAATAATAGTCTCATGTGAGTTTTCCTCATTTCTATGAATACCCTCTAGAATCCCAGATGGATTGCTCCTTGGAATTGTGGGTTTTTTACCTACTAATTTTACACCAGCTGTGCTAGAATGTGGGCGTTTTATATAGAAGAAAGAGGTATGTTTTGGCACAGATTTATTTGATGCGACATGGACAGACAGATATGAATATCCAGCATATGCTGCAGGGTAGAACCAATACCCATCTGAATGAGACGGGGAAGGAGATGGCCAGAGGTGCCGGCAAATTTCTAGAGCAGGCTGGGATCCATCCAGATCTCTGTCTGGTAAGTCCCTTAGATCGTGTGAAGGAGACGGTGGCCATTGCGACAGGAATCGACCCTGCATCCTTTCAGGAGGAGCCTCTCTTAATCGAGTTTTGCTTCGGTAAGTACGAGGGCGTTCCGGCCTGTGAGATGGCACCTGATTTCCATCATATGTTCTTCGAGGAGCCGGACAAGTGTGTGATGCCATCTGATGCAGAGTCCTATCAGGATATCTTAGGCCGTGCCAGGGCCTTTCTTCAGAAGATGGCAGAGAACTACACCACAGATGATCGCACCATTTTCTGCGGAACTCATGGTGGATTTCTCCATGCCCTCTTAGTAGAGGCCCAGGGCAAGGCACTTGCTGACTTCTGGGATGTGCCAGTGAAAAACTGCGCTGTATTTCGCCTGGATATCAATGTAGACCCAGCCCAGCCTTCTGGCTACAGCTATCACATGGAGCAGATCTTTGAGGGATTTGGTGATTCCTACTCTAAGAATAAGGTTGTCATAAAGTAGAGCAAGTGGTAAACTGAACAGCAATTACATGTGTCTTGTCATATGACAAGTAAACCATTCGCTTAGTAAGGATGAATTATGGATAATCAAACCACTTATTCCCAGGAAATCATGGATACCATGGAGCAAATCAAGGCTCTGAAGGAAGAGAAGAATGCCCTCATTATGGCTCACTATTACGTGCCAGATGAAGTACAGGATATCGCTGATGAGATCGGAGACTCCTTCTTCTTAGCTAGAAAGGCAACAGAGACAGATGCAGACATTATCGTCCTCTGCGGCGTACAGTTCATGGGAGAGAGCGCGAAGATTCTGAATCCCAATAAGAAGGTACTGATTCCAGCTATCAATGCAGACTGCCCAATGGCCCATATGTGTACTGTTGAGCGAATTGAGGAAGTCCGTGGAGAGTATCCGGATGTGGCTGTAGTCTGCTATGTGAATTCCACTGCAGAATTGAAGGCCCACAGTGATGTGTGCGTCACTTCAGCCAATGCCCTGAATATCGTTCAGAAGCTTCCAAATAAGGATATCTATTTCATCCCAGACCAGAATCTGGCTCATTACATCGCGGATCAACTTCCAGACAAGCACTTTATTTTCAATGATGGCTTCTGTCATGTCCATCATTCCATTACCAAGAGTCAGTTAGAGGCTGCGAAGGCGGCCAAGCCTGAGGCTCTTGTCTGTGTCCATCCAGAGTGTAGGCCAGAGATCACTGCTATGGCAGATTATGTAGGATCCACATCTGGCATCATTCAGTTCGTAGATGGATCGGATGCTAAGGAATTCATCATTGCAACAGAGATGGGTGTCCTGCATTCTCTGAAGACCAAGCATCCTGATAAGAAGTTCTATACAGCAGGCAATATGCAGCTCTGTCCAAATATGAAGAAGGTATCCTTAGAGAGAGTGCTTGAGGCTCTTCAGACAGAGAAGCCAGAAGTGACCTTAGATACAGAGGTTATGGATGCTGCCCGTATGCCAATGGCGCGGATGCTAGAGCTGGCATAAATCACCAATGAAAAACGCGGTTTACATTTCACAAAAAACCATATAGCCAGAGGACAGTTTCTAGAGTAAAATAGGCATATGGGGACAGTTATGAATTGTAAATCGTGTTTTCTTTTGGGGGTACGAAATGAGTTACAATCAGATGATTCAGCGCAAATCCTATACCTTGGCGCTGATCCTATTCTTATCAATTATTCTCCGGGCCATTGTCAATGGAATCTACATCGGTATGGCCTCGGTAGTGCCTTATTTCCTGGGAGCAATTGTAATCACTGGCCTCTTGCTTCTCATGGTTCGCTTTGTCCACCCGGTTGCGATGATGTTCGTCATGGTGGGATTCTTATCCGCCTTTACCATGGTTTTGATGGTGGCTTTCCCTTGTACCACAAACTATCTCATGTTTTTCCTACTGATGTTCTTCGTGGTGATCTATGAGGATATCCGACCGATTATTATGCAGGCAATTATCTGCTGTATCGCCATGGTCTACTTCTATTCTCAGTATGCAGAGGAGATGGCTGCATCCTGGTCTCCAGATGCTATGGCAATCAGCCTGGTCTATGTGGGATCTGCTATGTTCGTCTTCATCGCCCTCTGCAGGTTCTCTAAGGAGCAGCTTCATAATGAGGAGGAGAGCCGTAGTCAGGCTATGGATCAGACAGAGCAGAATGAGAAGTTGCTTCATCAGATCCGTAAGTCTGTACGTACGCTAGAGAATACCTCACAGAATCTGAGCGAAAGCATCGCAACTACGAAGGAGATCTCTTCTCAGATCGGTATCGCTGCAGGGAATGTGTCTGACAGCGTATTGGCTGAGGCAGAGAAGACTACGAATATCAAGTCCCAGGTAGAGGAAGGTGTGACTCGTATCCGAGAGGTATCCGATGCATCTACTTCCATGCAGGATCTATCTCAGTTAAATGCAGACCGTGTCCACGAGGGTGGCCAGAGAGTAGAGGACCTGTCACAGAAGATGGAAGAACTGAATCTACAAATGTCAGATATCGCCAATGCAGTGGCTAGTCTCACAGATCAGACCAGTCATATCGTAGAGATCCTGGGAGAATTAAATAGCATCACTTCCCAGACCAATCTCTTATCACTGAATGCAAGTATCGAGGCAGCCAGAGCTGGAGAGGCTGGACGTGGATTCGCTGTTGTCGCTGATGAGATCCGTAATCTGTCTGAGAATTCTAAGTCCTTCTCAGATCAGATCCATGACATTGTAAATACCATCGCTAGTCAGACCGATGCCCTTACAAAAGAACTGAGTGTAGGTCGGGAGGAAGTAAGTAACTGTATGGAGCATGCCCAGACCGTCAGTGGATTCTTCCAGGAGATTGATCGTAATACCAATCAGGTGGTTTCTAAGGCAGAGGATATCGCCAATCGTTCCCTTGAAATGGATACCATTATGAGTGAGATGCTTGCCAATGTATCTGAGATCACTGAGAATATCGAGTCTACCTCTGCAGCCATGGAAGAGATCAATGCAAGTATCTCTAGCTTTGGTGGCAGTGTGGAGCATGTCATCCATGGTTACCAGGACATCACAGACATCACTGCAGACTTGGTAGAGGCTTCAAATAAGTCCAGGTCCATTCGAGATCATGCTAGGGAAAAGAGAGGCTTAACTACGTGAATAAATATGCATTATTTGCAATCATATGATTTGATTCAAACCGCGGTTATGTAGTTAGCCGCGGTTTCTTGCACTATAGAGGAGATTGGTCTACATTTGTGTAAAAAATAAAGAATGAATAAAAATTAGAAAAATATTCAAAAAAACCTTGCATCGCATGAATAATTATGATACTGTACAAATATCAAGTGAGTAAATATTCAACGCAGTCGGAGCCCCCCACCTCTAAGCGTTAGCGTAGGTGGGGGTTATGACAAACTATAGTCAGTCGGAGTACAAGCTCCGACTGCGTTAAACGCTCCGCGAGGATGCGCACGGATTCGGACAGGAATTTGTCTGCTGAAGCAGACACGAATCCAGCGCGCAAGACTCGCGAGCGAGTCCTGACTTAATCTAATCATAAGAACGAGGTAAATGGATATGGGAAAAAAGAATCTGAAGAAAATCATGGGACTGGCATTGGCAGGTGCAATGGTAATGGGTATGATGACCGCGTGCGGCAGCTCCTCTTCTAAGAAGAACAGTGATACACTTGTTATGGCAACCAATGCTACATTCCCTCCTTACGAGTCAGTAAGTGGCGACGATATCGTGGGAATCGATGTAGATATCGCCAATGCAATTGCTAAGAAGCTTGGTAAGAAGCTGAAGATCGAGGATGTATCCTTCGACTCCATCATCGCTGGTGTACAGAATGATAAGTACGACTTTGGTATGGCTGGTATGACTGTTACTGATGAGCGTAAGAAGAATGTAGACTTCACCGAATCCTATGCGAAGGCTGTTCAGGTGGTTATCGTTAAGGAAGATTCTGACATCAAGTCCATCGATGATATCTCTTCTAAGAATAAGATCGGTGTGCAGCAGGGTACGACTGGTGACATCTATGCTTCCGATACCGTTGAGAATGGTGGTTACGGCGAGGATGCAGTAACGAAGTACAACAGTGGTCCTGATGCAGTACAGGCTCTTCTGTCTGATAAGGTGGACTGTGTTATCATCGATAATGAGCCTGCTAAGGCTTATGTAGCAGCAAATCAGGGTCTGAAGATCCTAGATTCTTCCTTCGCAGATGAGGAATACGCAATCTGTGTGAAGAAGGGTAACAGCCAGCTGAAGAATGACATCAACAAGGCTCTGAAGGAGCTGAAGGATGATGGAACCATCGATAAGATTGTTTCTAAATACATCAAATAATATTGGGATGGTAATTGTTTTAGGGTCAAAGTTATGACCCTAAAAATCGTTCTACATTATATAGGAAGAAGAGGGACGGATTCTAGCCCCTCTTTTTCTCGCGTGTTGATTCATTTGGGTTTATAATGGATAGGTCAACTTGGTTTATCTTTGTGACAGATTCTAATAATAAAAGTAATATGGTAACGAAAAAGAGAGGCTTATGACATGACTTTAAAAGATCAAGTTATGCAGGCACTGGTGGCGCATGACAATTACATGCTGATCCTAAAGGGTCTGGGAAACACAATTCTAATCACGGTGATTGCAGCAATCATTGGTATCGTCCTGGGTGTCGTGTGCGGAATCTTTCGCGCAAGCTATGACAAGAATCAGGAGAGATTGAAGAGAAGAGGTGGCGCTGGGTATTATCTCATGGCTTTCTTGAATTTCTTCATCAAGCTCTATGTCACTGTGATCCGTGGTACTCCTACAGTTATCCAGTTGATGATTGCATACTTTTTGATCTTCGCATCTGCCCAGAACGGAATCCCGGTTGCGATCTTCGCCTTCGGTTTGAATTCTGGTGCTTATGTATCTGAGATTATCCGTGGTGGTGTCATGAGTGTAGATGAGGGACAGTTCGAGGCTGGCCGTTCCCTTGGATTTAGCTATGTCCAGACCCTGTGGTATGTGATTATTCCTCAGGTATTTAAGTCTGTTTTCCCTGCACTTGAGAATGAGTTCATCACTTTGTTTAAGGAGACTTCCATCGCAGGTTACGTAGGTATCCGTGATGTAACAAAGGCTGGCGACATCATTCGAGCAACTACTTATCAGGCTCTGGTTCCACTGATTCTCATTGCAGGAATCTATCTGGTTTTGGTTCTCTTACTAGAGTATGTCGGCGGTAAGTTGGAGAGGAGAATGCGTCAAGATGAGCGATAAGGTATTAATTCATGTTGAAAATCTAGAAAAACATTATAAGGGTGGAGAGATCCACGCACTTGACGGTGTCTCTATGGATATCCATCAGGGAGAGGTGGTAGTTATCATTGGACCATCTGGTTCTGGTAAGTCTACCCTGCTTCGTTCTCTGAATCTCCTCGAACTGCCAACCTCTGGTGTGATCCAGGTAGATGGACAGAATATTATGGACCCAAAGGCCAATATCAATAAGCATCGTCAGAAGATGGGAATGGTGTTCCAGCACTTTAATCTCTTCCCTAATATGACCATCTTAGAGAATATGACCATTGCACCTATGAAGCTTCTGAAGAAGTCTCGAGAAGAGGCTGAGGCGATGGCAATGGAACTCTTAGAGAGAGTAAACTTAGCGGATCGTGCCAATGCATATCCTAAGCAGTTGTCTGGTGGACAGAAGCAGCGTATCGCTATCGTCCGTGCCATGTGCATGGAGCCTGAGATCCTGCTTTTCGACGAGCCAACCTCCGCTCTGGATCCAGAGATGGTTGGTGAGGTATTAGAGGTAATGAAGGAACTGGCCAAGGGCGGTATGACTATGGCAGTGGTTACCCATGAGATGGGCTTCGCAAGAGAAGTGGCTGACCGTGTGGTCTTTATGGCAGATGGACAGATTCTAGAAGAGGGTAGCCCAGAGGAAATCTTCGAGCATCCGAAGAATGAGCGTCTCCAGGGATTCTTATCTAAGATCCTGTAAAATAAATCTGTAGGAATTGGAAACCATAGAATCCTGGGTAATGCTTCTATCGTTATAAAAGGGAAAAGGAAAAAGAAAAATGACTGCTTCAACCATTTGTATTGTGATCACCATCGTAGCCTATATGATTTTCATGCTGCTGATTGGTGTCTACTTCTCTAATAAGAATAAGAACTCCGATGACTACTACTTAGGCGGACGAAGCCTGGGTCCAATTGTCACTGCGATGAGTGCAGAGGCATCGGATATGAGTAGCTGGCTTCTGATGGGACTGCCAGGACTTGCCTTTATCGAGGGATTATCAGATCCTGCATGGACTGCCATCGGCTTAGGTATCGGAACCTATGTGAACTGGCTGGTCGTTGCTAAGCGTCTCCGTCAGTACTCCCATCTGGCTGGGAATTCCATTACCATCCCAGGCTTCTTTAAGAATCGTTATCATGACGAGAAGGGCCTCTTGTCTGGAATCTCCGCTCTGATCATTCTGGTCTTCTTCGTGCCCTATACAGCCAGTGGCTTTGCAGCCTGCGGTAAGCTTTTCTCTAAGCTTTTTGACGTAGATTATATGATAGTTATGCTGGTAAGTGCGGTTGTTATCGTTGCCTATACCATGATGGGTGGCTTCTTAGCTGCATCCACCACAGATCTCATTCAGAGCATTATTATGACCATCGCCTTAGTGATTGTTATGATCTTCGGCGTGGGTGTGGCTGGTGGCTTAGATCAGGTACTTTCTAATGCTAGAGCCATCCCGGGCTACATTTCCCTGACAGAGATGGGAGATGTGAATACGAAGATTTCCACAGGGGTATCCTTCTTAGATGTGGTGACCAAGATGGCCTGGGGCTTAGGATACTTCGGTATGCCTCACATTTTGCTTCGCTTCATGGCGATCCGTGATGAGAAGGAGATTCGTGTATCCCGTCGTATAGCAACGGTCTGGGTATTTATCTCTATGGCAGCAGCAATCTTCATCGGAATGATTGCCTATGCTATGTCACAGGCTGGAGAGATCAGCCACTTTAAGGATACCTCCTCTGCGGAGAATTCCATTATTGAGATTGCATCCCTATTAAGTAAGAATGGTGTGATTGCAGCCTTAGCCGCAGGGCTGATTCTGTCAGGCATCCTGGCATGCACCATGTCTACATCGGATTCCCAGCTTCTGGCAGCAGCCTCTAGTTTCTCTGAGAATATCCTGGGGGACGTCTTCCATGCCCAGATGTCTGAGAGGAAGAAGGTTACTCTGGCGAGACTCACGGTTGTGGTCATCGCAGTGATCGGAGTCTTCTTAGCCAGAGACCCCAACGGTTCTGTCTTTAAGATCGTATCCTTTGCCTGGGCAGGATTCGGCGCAGCCTTTGGTCCCCTTATGCTTCTGTCCCTTTACTGGAGACGAACCACGAAGGCCGGAGCCATCGCTGGCATGATCTCCGGTGGCGCCATGGTATTCATCTGGAAGTATGGGGTTGCCCGCCTGGGTGGCGCCTTCCAGGTCTACGAGTTATTACCTGCATTCTTAGTATCTCTAGCTGTGATTCTTGTGGTGAGCCTACTTACCCCAGAGCCTGAGGCAGCAGTTCTAGAGGAGTTCGATCAGGTGGCTTCCATGAAATAAATCTATGAAATAGATTTGCAAAATAGATTTCTATGGAAATGTAGACCATGCCCAGTGTGGGAATTCCGCCCTGCAATTTCTAAAATCGAAATGAAAAGATTGTGAAGAACCTGTGGAGACATTGATTTCCACAGGTTCTTTTTTTATAATATCTAGGTATATCCTAAGATTGGAGGACTAGCATGGACGATAATAATACAAACCGCCCGGGCGGAAATAAAAATAATGATAATAGGAAGCAACCGATCCTTTTATTTGTGATTTTTACACTGATTGCGATCTTCATCACAACCATGATCTATGGCACCGTTAGCTCTGGATCATCGGAAGAGGTACCATATTCCACCTTTTATAAGTATGCAGATAATGATCAACTAGAGAAGGTGACCTTCAGTTCTGGTAAGATTGAATTCACACTGAAGGATGGCGTCAAGCCTATCACAGATGAGGAGACAGGTGAGTCTACCGCAGCTGAGCAGTCAGCATTGAAGGCTCTGACTGGTCAGGATGTGAAGGTGAATTACTATACGGTTTACACAGAGAAGGATGATGAGTTAATGCATCTCCTTAAGAATCGTTCGGTGGAGATCACCAGCAAGCAGACGAGTTCCACAACAGCCATTGTGTATAACGTACTTTCCTTTGTACTGCCACTGTTAATTCTCTGGGGCCTCTTCGCATTTGCAATGCGTAAGATGGGCGGCTCTGGTGGTGGAGTCTTAGGTGTTGGTAAGTCCAATGCCAAGGTCTATGTAGAGAAGTCCACAGGAGTTACCTTTAAGGATGTAGCAGGACAGGATGAGGCCAAAGAGTCTCTGGTAGAAGTTGTAGACTTCTTAAAGAATCCAAAGCGCTATACAGCAATCGGTGCAAAGCTTCCGAAGGGTGCCCTTTTAGTTGGCCCTCCGGGAACCGGTAAGACACTTTTAGCTAAGGCAGTAGCTGGTGAGGCAGGAGTTCCATTCTTCTCACTTGCAGGTTCTGACTTCGTTGAGATGTTCGTAGGTGTTGGTGCATCCCGTGTGCGTGACCTCTTTAAGGAGGCACAGAAGCAGGCGCCATGTATCATCTTTATCGATGAGATCGATGCCATTGGTAAGTCCCGTGACTCTGCTTATGGCGGCGGTGGTAATGACGAGCGTGAGCAGACCCTGAATCAGCTCTTAGCTGAGATGGATGGTTTTGATTCTAGTAAGGCAATTCTGATTCTTGCAGCAACCAACCGTCCCGAGGTTTTGGATAAGGCTCTCCTTCGTCCAGGCCGATTCGATAGACGTATCATTGTTGACCGCCCAGACTTAAAGGGTCGTGAGGATACCCTTCGTGTTCACTCCAAGGATGTGCCAATGGATGACACCGTAGATCTCCACGCACTTGCACTTGCAACAGCAGGTCTGGTTGGATCTGACCTTGCTAATATTATTAATGAGGCTGCCATCAATGCAGTTAAGAAGAATCGCCAGTATGTGAATCAGGCGGATCTCTTCGAGGCCTTCGAGCTTGTAGCTGTAGGCGGTAAGGAGAAGAAGGACCGTGTCATGAGTGATCATGAGCGTAAGATCGTCTCCTATCATGAGGTTGGTCATGCCTTAGTTACTGCACTGCAGAAGAATACAGAGCCGGTACAGAAGATTACAATTGTACCTCGTACCATGGGTGCCTTGGGCTATACCCTGCAGACTCCTGAGGAGGAGAAGTATCTCCAGACCAAGGACGAGTTGCTGGCTAAGATTGTCACCTACATGGGTGGTCGTGCCGCAGAGGAACTGATCTTCCAGTCTCCAACATCTGGAGCATCCAATGATATCGAGCAGGCAACCAATATCGCACGTAATATGGTTACACGCTTCGGTATGTCTGATAAGTTCGGTATGATGGGCTTAGCATCTGTAAAGAGCCAGTACTTAGATGGCCGCGCTGCTATGGAGTGTGCAGATGATACAGCAGCTGTTATCGACGAAGAGGTTCGTAATATCATCCAGAATGCATACGATGAAGCCACCCGCATGCTGACAGAGAACCGTGAGATCCTGGATCATATCGCAGGTTATCTCTACAGCCGTGAGACCATCACTGGTACAGAGTTCATGGAGATCTTCCGCCGCATGAGGGGCATGGATGAGCCAGAGAAAGAGACTACAGAGAATAATGTAGACCAGGCTTCTGAATCTGATTCTACTGAGGACAGTCCTACAGCAGTTGATGCACTGGGGAATCCAATCATCACACAGAATGCAGAAATGCCACAGGTCAAGGAATCTACTCCTTCTGATAAGACTACTGAGGGCCCCAAGGCTCCAACAGTAGATGAGAATGATTCCGATGCATTTAAGGCTGGTTTCCAGGAAGGTTCTGAAGCACCTGAGTCTAAGGCTGAGGATATTGCCAAGAGCTTTGGTAAGGTTACCGGGGATAATAATTAATAGGTAGTAATGATAAGCTGTCGGCAGGATTCTGTTGGACAGCTTATTCTATCTTTATAGAATCTATTGCAATCTGCCGAGGATGGGGCAATTGGCCCAGACTTAAACTCGGTTTTTATTTACGAGGACATCTATGAATCAATTATTCGATATCCAGGAGGAATTGAAGAAGCTTCCAGACCAGCCTGGTGTCTATATCATGCATGATGACACAGATGCCATCATCTACATCGGTAAGGCAAAGTCCCTTACCAAGCGTGTCCATCAGTACTTTCAGGCCAGTCATGATGAGGGCATTAAGAAGAAGCAGATGGTGGAGCATATCGACCACTTCGAGTACATCATTACGGACTCGGAGCTTGAGGCGCTGGTGCTAGAGTGTAATCTCATTAAGGAGCATCGTCCCAAGTACAATACCATGCTGAGAGACGATAAGACCTATCCTTATATCCGGGTAACCCTGGGAGAGGACTACCCGAGAGTCTTATTTGCACGTCGGGTGCTGAAGGATAAGAGCAAGTACTATGGCCCCTTTACCAGTGGACAGTCGGTGCGGGAGACCATTGATCTGGTGCAGAAGATTTTTAAGATCCGCACCTGTAACCGCACCTTTCCCAGGGACATGGGGAAGGATCGCCCCTGCCTGAACTATCACATGAAGCTATGCGATGGAATCTGTACAGGGCAGGTCTCTGTAGAGGCCTATCGGGAGAATGTCAATCGAGCCATCGAGTTTCTGAATGGCAATGATAAGCCGGTTATTCAGGATCTCACCTGTAAGATGCAGGAGGCAGCAGAGGCCTATGACTTCGAGAAGGCTGCCCACTATAGAGACTTGATTCGCTCGGTGAAGGTCTGTGTAGAGAAGCAGAAGATTACCCAGACAGGTGATGAGGATCAGGATATTATTGCTATTGCCAGAGAAGGAGAGGATGCAGTTGTGCAGGTTTTCTTCATTCGTAATGGTAAGATGCTTGGACGAGATCACTTCTTCCTTCATCTGTCAGAGGATGACACGGTAGAGGAGGAGATCGAAGCTTTTTTGCAGCAGTTCTATGCCGGTACACCTGTGATCCCTAAGGAGATCTATGTCCCTGTGGAGATTAATAATCACGAGTTATTAGAGCAGTGGCTATCGGAGAAGAGAGGCTCTCGTGTCTACTTACAGGTACCGAAGCGGGGGCAGAAGTCTAAGCTCTTACAGCTGGCTCAAAAGAATGCAGAGCAGGTTCTGACCCAGGATAAGGAGCGCATCAAGAAGGAAGAGGGGCGGACCATCGGCGCCATGAAGGAACTATCCAAGCTCCTTCATCTGGAGGGACTGAGTCGATTAGAGGCCTTCGATATTAGTAATACTAATGGATTCCAGTCGGTTGGATCCATGGTGGTATTTGAAAAAGGGAAACCTCTTCGCTCGGACTATCGTAAGTTTAAGATTAAGACTGTAGAGGGTCCCAACGACTATGCCTCTATGAAGGAGGTATTGACCAGACGATTCACCCATGGCTTAGAAGAGATGAAGGAGATGCAGGAGAAGGGCTTAGAACCTGAGACTGGTTCCTTCACCAGATTCCCGGATGTCATTATGATGGATGGTGGCCGGGGTCAGGTGAATATTGCCCTTGAAGTGTTGGATGAACTACAGCTTCAGATTCCGGTATGCGGTATGGTAAAGGATGACCACCACAGAACCCGTGGTCTATATTTCCATAATGAGGAGATCCCAATGGACACCCATTCGGAGGCCTTCCGACTGATTACCAGATTGCAGGATGAGGCCCATCGCTTCGCCATTACCTACCATAAGAGTCTGAGAGGAAAGGCCCAGATTCACTCCTTCCTGGATGATATCCCGAATATTGGACCGGCCCGGAGAAAGGCTCTCATGCGGACCTATGATAGCGCAGAGGCTATGAGCCAGGCATCGGTGGAGGACCTCTTAGAGATCCCTGAGATGAATGAGAAGGCAGCAGTGAGTGTCTGGGAGTATTTCCATAAGGAAAAGGAGTCCTAAGAAGTTGTGGAGTTTGGAATCATACCTTGAAACCAATCTGGGTTGAAGGTAGAATTGTAATGCGGCGACAAAACAGTTACAAATACAATTAGAGGAGGCGCATATGTCAGAAGCAAAACTCTCTAAGATTGCTGAGAAGATGCAATTGAAGAATTTTACAGAGAATATTGACCTGGATCGGCATAAGGTGATTATCCCTGATGTGAACCGTCCTGCTCTGCAGTTGAATGGCTTCTATGAGCATTTTGAGAAGGATCGCTTACAGCTGATTGGATCTGTTGAGCATGCTTACATGGATAAGAAGACCATTGAGGAAAAGGTAGCGACTTGGGATACATTTTTATCGCATCAGATTCCTGGTGTCATCTATTGCCGTGGCTTTGAGCCAGAAGCAGAAGTGATTGAATTGGCCTATAAGTACAATGTGCCTCTCTTAGGAACAAATCGTGAGACCTCAGGATTCATGGCAGAATTAATCTACATGCTGAATGAGGAACTGGCTCCAATGAAGACCATCCATGGTGTCCTGGTTGATGTCTATGGTGAGGGTCTCTTAATCATCGGTGAGTCTGGAATCGGTAAGTCAGAGGCGGCTCTAGAACTGGTTCGTAGAGGTCATCGCCTGGTTGCAGATGATGTGGTTGAGATCCGTAAGATCAATGATCATACCCTGATGGGATCCTCTCCGGCCACAACCCAGTATCTAATCGAGCTTCGTGGTATCGGTATCATCGACGTCAAGTCTCTCTATGGTGTAGAGTGCGTCAAGGGTCGTACCCGTATCGATCTGGTTATTAAATTGCAGGAGTATAAGCCAGGAAGTGAGTATGACCGCTTAGGCCTCCAGGATGAGTATATGGATATCCTGGGTCATAATGTCACCTGTCACAGCCTGCCAATTCGACCAGGTCGTAACCTGGCAGTTATCTGTGAGACCGCAGCAGTTAACCATCGACAGAAGAAGATGGGCTACAATGCTGCACAGGAACTCTACCGCAGAGTACAAGCCAATATCGCCACCGGCGGCAAGTTCGGTGAGGATGAGGAATAAATAGTAATCAGTAATTAGGAAAGGACTTTCAGTCAAAATGGAACGTGAAGTAGCTTGGAAGAAATATCCAGAGGGAGAAAAGAGACAGGTTGTTATGGATTTCGCAGAGGGATACAGACAGTTCCTCTCTGATCATAAAACAGAGCGCGAGTGCGTGAATTACTTCGAGGCAGAGGCGAAGAAGGCAGGATTCAAGGACCTGGACGACATCATTAAGAATAATGATAGTCTGAAGGCAGGCGATAAGGTATATCGCAATAACATGGGTAAGGGCCTGGCAATGTTCGTTATCGGTCGCGAGAATCCTGAGAATGGTATTGCAATCCTGGGTGCACATATCGACTCCCCTCGTATGGACTTAAAGCAGAACCCTCTCTATGAGGATACAGATATGGCAATGTTAGATACCCACTACTATGGTGGGATCAAGAAGTATCAGTGGGTAACACTTCCTCTGGCACTTCATGGTGTCGTTGCTAAGAAGGACGGCACCCTTGTCACTGTTAATATCGGTGAGGATGCATCAGATCCTGTATTCGGCGTATCCGATCTCTTAATCCATCTGTCCCAAGACCAGATGAAGAAGGAAGGCGCTAAGGTTGTAGAGGGTGAGGATTTGAATGTATTAATCGGTTCTATTCCTCTTGAAGCAGCTGAAGATGATAAGGATAAGAAGGATCTGGTTAAGAAGAATATCCTCCGCATCCTGAAGGATAAGTATGATTTCGAGGAGGAGGATTTCCTCTCTGCAGAGATCGAGGTGACTCCAGCTGGTGCTGCTCGTGACTACGGCTTCGACCGTTCTATGATTATGGGTTATGGTCATGATGACAGATCCTGTGCATATCCTTCCTTCAAGGCAATCCTTGATGTGGAAGCTGGCGAGAAGACCTATGCTTGTCTCTTAGTTGATAAGGAAGAGATCGGCTCTGTTGGTGCAACTGGTATGCAGTCTACTTTTTATGAGGATACCGTAGCTGAGATCCTCTCTCTCTTAGGCCATGACTCTAACCTGGCAGTACGTCGTGCAATGCGTAACTCACGTGCTCTGTCCTCTGATGTAAGTGCAGCATACGATCCAAATTACCCAAGCGTTAATGAGAAGAATAACTGTGCATACTTCGGTCGTGGTCTGGTTATCAATAAGTACACTGGTGCCCGTGGTAAGTCTGGCAGTAATGATGCATCTGCTGAGTACGTTGCACAGGTTCGTAAGATCTTCGATGAGAACGGTGTATCCTGGCAGACATCTGAGCTGGGTAAGGTTGACCAGGGTGGCGGCGGAACCATCGCATACATCCTTGGTAACTATGATATGAATGTTATCGATTCCGGTGTAGCAGTTCTGAATATGCATGCACCTTGGGAGATTATCTCTAAGGCGGATCTCTACGAAGCATACTTAGGCTATAAGGCTTTCCTGAAGGAAGATTAATCTATGAGTGAAATGAAAACCAATCGTCCATCCTCCATCACAGAGTCACAGATGCAGGCTCTCGAAGAGATCCTTCCAGCAGAAAAAATAAAGCTGGAGGAACCTATGGCGAGACATACCACCTTCCGTATTGGTGGCCCTGCGGAGGCCTATCTCATGCCAAGTACGAAAGAGGAACTCCGTGATGTGATGCAGTGGGTACATGAGAATGCTATCCCATACTTCCTGATTGGAAATGGAAGTGATCTCTTAGTGGGAGACTTAGGGATGACAGGTGCTGTAATCTCTCTTAAGGATCTAAAGGGCTGTACAGTAGAGGGACATACCCTCACTGTACTTGCCGGTACTTCCATGCATATGGCTGCTCAGGCAGCAGAGGACAATAGCTTAAAGGGCATGGAATTTGCATCAGGTATCCCTGGCTCTATTGGCGGTGGCGTCTTTATGAATGCTGGTGCCTATGGTGGAGAGATGAAGCAGGTACTTACTTCTGTTAGAGTTCTCATGGCTGACGGAAGCTTTTCTGATATCCCAGCGAAGGATCTAGACCTAGCATATCGTCATAGTACATTTATGACAGATACAGAGGAGAATCGTCGTGTCATTGTCTCTGCAACTATGGAGTTAGAGGATGGGAATCAGCAGGAGATTCATGATCTTTCTGCTGATTATAATCAGAGAAGAAGAGACAAGCAGCCATTGGAATTTCCTTCTGCAGGTTCTACCTTCAAGCGGCCAGAGGGATACTTTGCCGGAAAGCTGATTTCCGATGCAGGTCTTAGGGGCTATCGTGTAGGAGATGCTCAGGTGTCTGAGAAGCATGCAGGCTTCTGCATAAACCGTGGAACAGCCAGTGCCCAGGATATGATGGACTTAATTCATCATGTTCAGTCTGAGGTCAAGGCACAGTTTGGTGTGGACCTAGAGCCAGAAGTACGACTGGTGGGCTATTTTAGATAGGAATACCAGGGTGGTGTGTGGTTTATATTTATCCAATCATCCAATGCCTATGATACCGAGAGGGGACAATTACTTAAGTAATTGTCCCCTCGGTTTTTTTGTCTTATTATTCAAAATGGCTATAAAATAGAGGAAATATAGGAATAAATTATATAAATTTCCCAAGGCTCTTGCTTGTAAAATAGAAGTGAGATGAAAAAATGCTTTAGACAGGTAATAAGAAGGCAGAATATGGGATTATTGTTACTTACAGGTATGTCCGGCGCAGGAAAAAGTACCGCACTTAAAATTTTAGAAGATATCGGTTACAACTGTGTTGATAATCTGCCGATTCCGCTGTTAAAGAACTTTGTTGACCTCTTACAGAATGAGAGTGTTGAGAAGGAGGCTGTGGGAATTGACATCCGTTCCGGGGAGCATCTCTCACTCTTACAGAACATCCTGGATGAATTGGATCAGGATGGGAAGAAGGTGGAGATCCTATTCTTAGATGCCAGTGATGATGCACTTTTAAAGCGTTATAAAGAGACCCGTCGTAATCACCCTCTGTCTAAGAGTGAGCGTATCCAGGCAGGCATCGTAGAGGAGCGCCACCGTGTTGCCTTCCTACGGGAGAGAGCAGATCATATCATTGATACCACCAATCTCTTAACCAGAGAATTAAAGGAAGAAATTACCCAGATCTATGTGGAGAAGAAGAACTATCAGAGCATGAATGTCATGGTTCTCTCCTTTGGATTTAAGTATGGCATCCCTGAGGATGCGGATCTGGTATTTGATGTTCGCTTCCTTCCGAATCCATATTATAATCTGGAACTTCGTCCATTAACTGGTAATGATCGTCCAATCCAGGATTTTGTCATGAAGTACCCTCAGTCTCAGGAATTCCTTGATAAGATGGATGACCTCATGGAGTTTTTGATTCCAAATTACATCAAAGAGGGTAAGAATTCCTTAGTCATTGCTATTGGCTGCACCGGTGGTAAGCATCGCTCTGTAACCCTGGCAAATGAACTATATAGTCGCTTAGCAAAGCATGCGTCTACCTATGGTCTGAAAATCGAGCACCGCGATATCGATAAGGACCGTAAGATTGGTAAGTAATACCGCTATGTCCTACGCGACAAAGCTGAAGGATGAGTTAGCAGAGCGTCTCCCTAAGGAAAGGCACTGCCGTATCGCGGAATTGGCGGCGATCTTCTCTGTGATCGGAGAAGTGGCCTATGATGGGGATAGTCCTGAGATGGTACTTCGTGCCGAGCAGAAGGGGCTTCGTAAGAAATGCTTTACTTTGCTAAACAAAACAATTAGGATAGAAAACGCTGGAGAAGGCTTATTTTTACTAGGCCAAGGCGCTAAGGAATTTCTGGAAATGGTGAAGTATGATCCAGAGGAAAGTGACTTAGTGAACCAGAGTTTACTAGAGCAGAGGTGCTGTCGAAGAGCATACTTACGTGGTATGTTTCTATCTGCTGGATCCATATCGGATCCCTCCAAGGGCTATCATTTTGAGATTGTAGCCAAGGATCAAAAGCAGGCAGATCTAATCCTTCGTATGATGGATTCCTTCGATGTACATGGGAAGACCGTGGAGCGCCAGGGCCGGGTGGTTGTCTATTTAAAAGAATCAGACGAGATCTCGGACATGCTGAATATTATGGAAGCGCCCGTAACTCTCTTGGACTTCGAGAATATTCGAATCCAAAAGGGAATGAATAATGCAGTGAATCGTAAGGTGAACTGCGAGACAGCAAATATTGGTAAAATGGTCAATGCGGCTGTCCGTGAGGTGAGAGATATCCACCTCATTCGGGATACAAGGGGTCTAGGCTCCCTGCCAGAGCGACTGAGAGTCACCGCAGAACTCCGCTTGGAGCATCCGGATGCGTCCCTTATTGAATTGGGTCAGATGATGAATCCATCGGTGGGGAAATCCGGAGTGAATCATAGGTTCAGAAGAATCAGCGCAATCGCTGAGAGTATTAGAAATGAAAATCAGGAGGGTAACTAAAAATGAAGAAAGAAGTTGTTGTACAGATGACGAATTCCACAGAGGCGACTCCAATTGCGCATCTGGTACAGCTTGCTAACCAGTTCCAGAGTCAGGTTTACTTTGAGATGGACTCTAAGAAGGTAAATGCAAAGAGTATCATGGGTATGATGAGCCTGGTACTTACATCCGGTTCTCGTGTCACTGTATCTGCAGAAGGAGAGGATGAATCCGAGGCAGTAACTGCTATGGAGAAATTCCTGACTGCTTAATCCGATATAGGTTTAGAGTATGGGGACAACAGTATGAAAAAACTTCTCTTCATATTTAATCCGAGATCTGGTAAGGGGCAGATTAAGAATAATCTGCCAGAGATCCTGGATATTATGATTAAGGGCGGCTTCGATGTAACGGTACACCCTACCCAGAGTCAGGGGGATGGGATTCAGATAACAAAGGATCGTGCCAAGGAATTTGATCGTGTGATTTGTAGTGGCGGTGATGGTACTCTTGATGAGGTAGTCACTGGTATGATGCAGTCACCAGTTCGGGTTCCGATTGGATATATCCCTGCAGGGAGCACCAATGATTATGGTAGTTCCTTAGGTATTGATAAGGATATGCTTCGTGCTGCACATATCGCAGTAGAGGGAGAACCGTTGAAGGTGGATGTAGGAGCCTTTCAGGATGATTACTTCATCTATGTAGCTGCTTTTGGTATTTTTACCGAGGTCTCCTATGCAACCCCTCAGAATTTGAAGAATAATCTGGGGCATGCAGCATATATTTTAGAAGGTGCGAAGCAGCTTCGGGATGTACCGACCTACCGTATGCAGGTAGAGTATGACGGTAATGTTCTCTATGACGAGTTTATCTATGGCATGATTAGTAATAGTAACTCCATTGGAGGATTCCGCCAGCTGGTTCCCAATGATGTCAGCTTAAATGATGGCGTCTTTGAGGTAACCTTAATTCGTAATCCAAAGAATCCAATTGAATTGGCAGATGTGTTGAACTGTCTTCAGACAGGACGTAGAGATTCCGACATGCTCTATTCCTTCCAGACAAACCGCATTAAGTTTACTGCAAGTGAGGATGTTTCCTGGACGCTTGATGGTGAATTTGGTGGCAGTCAGAAGGTAACGGAGGTTCGGATTTGCCCGTCAGCCCTGGAAATTATAGTTGAACAGGGAAAATCTTTGGATTATAATGATTGACGTATAAGCAGCAATCAAGCGGCTTATATATAAATGTTTTAATAGTAACGTTTCGGAAGGAGATAACTATGATCGTTTCAGCTACCGAGATGTTGAAGAAGGCTAAGGCAGGTCACTATGCCGTAGGTCAGTTCAACATCAATAACTTAGAGTGGACAAAGGCAATTCTTCTTACATCAGAGGAGCAGAAGTCTCCTGTAATCCTTGGTGTATCTGAGGGCGCTGGTAAGTACATGACAGGTTTCAAGACTGTTGCTGCTATGGTTCGTGCAATGGATGAGACTCTTGGAATCACTGTTCCTGTAGCTCTTCACCTGGACCACGGTACATACGAAGGCGTTAAGGCATGCGTAGAGGCTGGTTTCTCTTCCGTAATGTTTGACGGTTCTTCTTATGATATTGATGAAAACGTAGCTAAGACTACTGAGCTGGTTAAGCTTGCTCATGACAATGGTCTTTCTATCGAGGCTGAAGTAGGTGCTATCGGTGGTGAGGAAGATGGTGTTGTAGGTGCTGGTGAGTGTGCTGATCCTGCAGAGTGCAAGAGAATCGCTGATCTTGGCGTTGATATGCTTGCAGCTGGTATCGGTAATATCCACGGTATCTACCCAGAAAACTGGGCTGGTCTTTCTTTTGAGACTCTGGATGCTATCCAGCAGCAGACTGGTGAAATGCCTCTGGTACTTCACGGTGGTTCTGGTATCCCTGATGAGATGGTTAAGAAGGCTATCACTCTTGGCGTATCTAAGGTGAATGTAAATACTGAGTGCCAGCTTGTATTTGCACAAGCTACAAGAGAGTACATCGAAGCTGGTAAGGATAAGCAGGGCAAGGGTTACGATCCTCGTAAGCTTCTGCTTCCTGGCTTTGAGGCAATCAAGGAAGAGGTTAAGGTTAAGATGGAACTCTTCGGTTCTGTTGGCAAGGCCTGAATCTAATTTCACGAAGGGTGTTCCTACAGGGAACACCCTTCTTTTTTCGTCTATGGGATTCCATTTTCCTGGAAATTCTTATCTATAGGGATTTTTATATGGATTCATTTGAAATTCTAATAACCTATCCGAGATAAATATGTTACTATTTATAAGTAAAAAACGATTATTTCTATCTGTAAGTGGGGAAAATAATGATCGAAAAAGAATATTTTAACGTGGCTGATATCTTTGGCGAGAATGTATTTAACGATGCAGTGATGCAGGAACGTCTCCCAAAGAAGACTTATCAGAAATTAAAAGAGACAATTCGTGAAGGAAAGGACCTGGATCTCGAGACAGCAGATGTTGTCGCTCACGAGATGAAGGAATGGGCTATTGAGAAGGGTGCTACCCATTACACACACTGGTTCCAGCCTCTGACAGGTGTAACTGCAGAGAAGCATGACTCCTTCATTACAGCACCAAGGCCCTCTGGTAATGTCCTGATGAGTTTCTCTGGTAAGGAACTGATTAAGGGTGAGCCAGATGCATCTAGTTTCCCATCTGGTGGACTTCGCGCGACCTTTGAAGCACGTGGATATACAACTTGGGATTGTACCTCTCCAGCCTTTGTTCGTCATGATGAGACTGGTGCAGTGCTTTGTATCCCTACTGCATTCTGCTCCTATAAGGGAGAGGCACTGGATCAGAAGACTCCACTGCTTCGCTCTATGGAGGCTATTAATAATCAGGCCCTTCGCCTGCTTCGTTTATTTGGTAATACCACCTCTCATCATGTACGTCCATCGGTTGGCGTAGAGCAGGAGTATTTCATTATTGACCGTGAGGACTTCCTGAAGCGTAAGGACCTTATGTACACAGGCCGTACCCTCTTTGGTGCGATGCCACCTAAGGGCCAGGAGATGGATGACCATTACTTCGGAACCATCCCTGCACGTATCGGTGCTCTCATGAGAGATGTGGATAAGGAACTTTGGAAATTAGGAGTTCCAGCCAAGACAGAGCATAATGAGGTTGCCCCTGGACAGCATGAGTTAGCTCCAATTTATGAGGAAGCCAATATTGCAGTTGACCATAACCAGCTGATGATGGAGACTCTCCGCCGCGTTGCGAACCGTCACGGTCTGCAGTGCCTGCTTCATGAGAAGCCATTTGCTGGAGTGAATGGTTCTGGTAAGCACAATAACTGGTCCCTGGTTACAGATGATGGCATTAATATGTTAGACCCAGGTAAGACACCTCATGAGAACCTGCAGTTCCTTCTGGTTCTGACCTGTATCCTTGCAGCAGTTGATGATCATGCAGATCTCCTCCGTGAGTCTGCGGCAGATGTTGGTAATGATCATCGTCTGGGCGGCGCAGAAGCACCTCCAGCAATTGTCAGCGTATACTTAGGCGAGCAGTTGGATGATGTACTGACCCAGTTAATTAATACTGGTGCAGCGACTCATAGTATCAGCGGACAGAAGATGCGTACGGGTGTATCCTCTCTTCCTGATTTCATGAAGGATGCCACTGACCGTAACCGTACCTCACCATTTGCCTTCACTGGTAATAAGTTTGAGTTCCGTATGGTCGGTTCTGAGGACTCCGTTGGTGAGCCAAATATCGTACTGAATACCATTGTCGCAGAGGCATTCTCCAATGCATGTGACGTATTAGAGCAGGCAGATAACTTCAATGTAGCTATCCATGATTACATTAAGAAACTGGCCACCGCTCATCAGCGCATTGTATTTAATGGAGACGGATATTCTGAGGAATGGGTGAAGGAAGCTGAGCGAAGAGGCCTGAAGAATATTGTGTCTATGGTCGATGCCATTCCAGCACTGACCACAGAGAAGACCATTGAGACATTTGAGAAGTTCCATGTATTCAACCGTACCGAGTTAGAGTCCCGCTCTGACATCGAATACGATACCTATGCGAAGAAGATGAATATCGAAGCCAAGACCATGATGGATATGGCTGAGAAGCAGATCATCCCAGCAGTAATTAAGTATGAGACCAAGCTGGCAGACTCCATTAATAGTGTGAAGTCAGCAGTGGGCATGGTTCCTAAGACCCAGGAGAGCCTCCTTCATAAGACGGAGGATCTCTTGAATGCCGCCAATGAAGCTCTGGATCAGCTGGTTCAGGCAGTTCTGAAGGGCATGAGCCTGTCTGATCATAAGGAGCGTGCGAACTACTACTACGAGGTTGTATCTCCTGCTATGGAGGCTCTTCGCAAGCCGGTTGATGAGCTTGAGATGGTAGTAGACAAGGAATTATGGCCGATGCCATCTTATGGCGACATGCTTTTTGAGGTTTAACTCTGTCGGCGCGCAAGACTCGCGAGCGAGTCTTGACGTTTTAATGAAATATAGACCGATCGTTTATCTGGTGCACAGTGGACGGTCGGTTCTGCTTTTTTGAGGTGATTCATGAATCGAAATATCATTTTCATTCATCCATTACAAGAGGAATGTGATGCATTTACCCGTGTCTGCTTAGAGAATGAGTATGAGGTGACAGCAGTCTCTGATGGAGAGGAAGCACTTGCCATCTTAAGAGACCAGACCTTTGCCATCGCTGTTGTGAGCCGGCGTATGAAGGGTGAGGAAGTTGCACACATTTTAACTGCGCTAGAGGCTCATCCCGAGACAGCGATTATCCTGGGGGCAGCAGCCATTAGTAAGAGTGATCTAATCTACTTTTTCAATCGACGGAAGGTCTATCGTATTTACCTAGAGCCTATTGATTACCGTACAGAGATGCTAAACATCCTAGATGCTGCTATGTTAGACGTGGAAGTTAAGGCGGCGAATCGCCAGGATCAAGTGGTAGAAGAGAAGCAGCAGATGATGGATCTCTTAATGGATCTCATGTATTCTCAGGTTCCCAAGGAAGACCGGAAGCTAATGAAGGACATCCTGGAGGTATTTATGAATCTCTGCATCCATCAGCCGACCTATGTCCTAGATGGAACCAAGAGATTAGAGGAGAACTTCCGAGGAAGAAGTAAGCTAGACTTGCAAATTGATGTGCAGAATAATGCCAGAAATGTCCTAGAACAGCCTGGTCAGGAGAGAAGAAAGATTCTATTTACCTTCCTATGTGGTCTCTTAGGAGAGGGCGTCTTATCCTGCAGTAGTAAGAAGAAGGGGGCTCTTCGGATTATGGCTGAAAATAGCCGTAATGGAATCCATCTCATTGCCCAGGGTCATGCTGATGCTACTGGAATCATGGTAGCAGAGGATATCCTGAAGCAGGAGAAGGTGAAGCGAATCATATCTTCTGTATTAAATAGTATGACATCACAGCATAAGGAGAATTACACCAGAAGCGAGGATGGACTTATGCGGATTCGTTTTGATTTGATTTTTTGATTGCTACGTTTGATGAAAAGCGTTCGATAGATACACATCGATAGAAACTCTTAGATAGTATGAAAAACCCCAGCCACTCAGGTGGTTGGGGTTTTCGTGTCTATTGATTGATAAGCTTAAGTGGTGGAACAATTACATTGGTCTACAAGCTTAATTGGTTTTCTTTGTTGGATTGGCCTAATTACCGGGAGGCGTTGGCTCTTCTGTCTTTTTATCTCCAGATTCCGGAATAGTAGCAGGCTTACTTGCATCCGGCATATTAATCTCTGGAATACTAATTCCCAGATCGGAAGATGTAGCCGGCGTACTTGTATCCGTCAGATGGACGTTACATGTCTGATTCAGTGCATCCTCAGAGATGAGATATGGTTCGTCAGCAGTACCAGGCGAACCACCAGTGATGAATACCTGAGATACAATAGAATCCGCTGGGCAATGAGGCCCAGCTGGGAGATTGGATGCAGTACAGATATTCAGACGGATATGGTGATCACAGGTCTCTGTAGGAACGGTACCAGTAGCGAAGTACTCGGTATAGGTCTGATCTCCACGAGGATCTGCATTACATACATCAGCCACTGGCAACTTTCCAGACTTCTTGCAGACCGTTGCCTGCTCGATACCTGATGGCATCGGGAAGCCAGGGTCTGTTAATCCGCTATTAATCTGAGACATAATCTGCCGCCAGATATTCTTGGAGTAGATAGTGGAGGATTGTGATGAGTTATCATCGTAACCACCCCAGACGGTACATGTGTAGTATGGGCTGAAACCAGCTAACCAGGTATCTCTAGAGTCATTGGTTGTACCGGTCTTACCTGCTACAGACATATTACCGATATTGGCACGGCTTGCAGTACCGCCTTCGAATACGTCCTGCATAGCACTTGTCAGTAACCAAGCAGTTGTCTCCTTGATGACTTCCTTACCATCGCTTTCCTGCTCAGAGGTCTTATCCAGGATGACATTACCGTCGTGATCCAAGACCTTCGTATAGAAGGTAGGCTTGTGATACTTACCACTATTGGCGATGGTTGCATACGCATCGCAGAGCTCTACATTGGTAACACCATTTGTGATACCACCGATACCCATGGCCTGGTTATTATCGCCAGAGGTTAGGGTAGAGATACCGAAGTCCTGTACATACTGGTAACCCAGGCTGGTTCCAATCTCAGCAAGTGCACGGACAGCTACAACATTGTAGGAGTGCTGGATACCTTCACGGAAGGTTGTAAAACCAGTGTATTCATCATCGGATGCATTCTTAACCTGCTTATCAGAGGAAGCGTAGGTAGTGACGGTGTTATCTTCAACACTGGCAAGTGTCTTACCACCTGCATCCAGGGCTGGAGCATAGACTGCTAAGATTTTAAAGGTAGAACCAGGCTGTCTGGTGACATTGGTTGCACGGTTCAGGGTCTTACTAGCTGTCTTATCACCACGACCACCAACCAGAGCCAGTACCTTACCGGTCTTCTGATCGATGACAGTAGCAGAGGCCTGTGGCTGCAGAGTGAAGGTAACAGATTCATTACCATCAGCGACCGTATCACCATCCTTTAGGATAGCAGCCTTATACTGATCGATGGCTGCCTGTGCCTCTTCCTGGCTATTGTAATTGATGTCATAGTTGCTATTGGACTGCTGGTAGTACTTTAAGAGGGACTGTTCGCTGTAATTCTCGAAGGTTCCGTCCGCCTTCGTAACGGTCAGTGCATAGGAGAAGGAGATCTTGGGCTGGCTTGGGTAGTTGGACTGATTATTCACCTCATTCTCTACGATGGTCTGGATATTAGAGTTCTGGGTGGAGTAAATGGTAAGCCCACCAGAGTAGAGCTTCTGCAGAGCCTGGGACTCAGTGTAACCCTGCTCATCCACTAGATCCTTAACCACTTCCTCAGTAACTGCATCTACGAAGTAGGATGTGCTAGACTTCATGGAAGCAGAGTTATTGGCATTCTGGATACGAGAGTAGACATCGTCATTGATGGCTTCATCGTACTGGGACTTTGTGATCAGTTTCTGACGAAGCATGTTACCAAGTACTAATTTTCTCCTCTTGGCATTTTGGTCTGGATGAGAGATTGGATTGTACTTGGAAGGATTCTGTGTGATACCTGCGATGACAGCAGACTCAGACAGAGTTAATTCAGATACATCCTTATTGAAATAGCGCTTGGAAGCAGCTTCCACACCCAGAGTGTTCTGTCCTAAGTTAATAGAGTTCAGATAGTTCTCTAGGATCGTCTTCTTATCCACCGTTTTCTCAATCTGGATAGCCAGGTACTGCTCTTGGATCTTACGGTCCAGAGACTGCTTGAAGCCCTTCTCAGATGTCCAGGTGGAGAAGTAGTTATTCTTCAGTAACTGCTGGGTGATGGTACTTGCACCCTGCATACGACCGCTGGATGTTATCTTGGTGAAGACTGCTCGCATGATTCCGCGGATATCTACACCGTTATGGCTCCAGAATCGCTCATCCTCAATTGCGATGAATGCGTTCTGTACATCCTTTGGAATCTTATCAAGTTTCACATATTCACGATTGGCACCAGATGCCGCAAGTTTCTCGATCTGATTTCCGTCACTGTCTAATACTCGAGTGGAGTAACCCTCTGGAGTGATATTGACTGTGGATGGATCTGGTAGCTGCTTGATCAGATTCTTCGCATAGAGAGAGAATCCAATCATAGTACCGGCGATCATCACCAGGATAAAGACCAGAATCGAACGAAGTGCGATGACAACAGCCTTTTTTTTGCGGCGGGTTGCCTTACGCTTCTTGCCGCTGGACTCTTTGGCCAGGGCCTTCTTACCTAAGTTCATTTTTTCCTCCTTGTTACAGCATCCATTTCTCTGAGATGCTATAGCTTAGCGCCCGCTCTTCTTTCTTACATCATGCGGACAATCCATTTTATTATACCAAATGGATACGTTATAATAAAGATGACAACCTACGAAAAAAGGAAAACCAACCTTAAGGTTGGTTTATATTTCCAGATATATCGAAGCAGTAGAAGAGGAAGATGAGATGGCAGAAAACACCACCACAAAAATCGTAATGGAGGAGGGCCACGGACTATATGAAGAGAAGAAGTCTCGCTTCATATCCCAGCTCTACACGGTGCATTCTGAGGAAGAGGCGCTGGCTCTAGTGGAGGCAGCGAAGAAGCGATACTACGATGCGAGACACACCTGCTTTGCATACATCATAGGAAGAGATGGACGAACCCTACGGGCAGCAGACGATGGAGAGCCCCAGGGAACAGCAGGCCGCCCCATTCTAGATGTGCTCCAGGGAGAGGGACTTCACGATGCGGTTTTAATCGTGACCCGTTACTTCGGCGGAACACTGTTAGGTACCGGCGGACTGGTTCGGGCCTATACCAGGTCCGCAATGGATGCAGTGGAGCAGGCGAAATTAGCAGAGGAGTTTCGGGGAGTGGAATTCCATTTGAACTATGACTATGGCATGGCAGGTAAAGTGGAGTATCTCTTCCGTAATAGGAATGGGGTTCTCTTAGCACAGGAATACGGTGCTGGCGTCATGATCCATGGACTACTTCCAGAGGATTCTCAAGAAAAGTTTTTCTCAGATCTTAAAAATGAGAGCAATGGAAGCCTGGAAGCAGAGGAGGTAAAGCCTTGTTTTTACGTGGTTTCAGAGGGCCATGGGCAGATCGTAAAATAATAATAAAAAATTGTAAAAAAGTCCTTGACTTATCCTTTATAGTTCTGTAATATATCTATTGTTGAGTCGCGAGAGCGAGCGAGACGAAATAAGCTAATGGCCCATAGCCAAGCGGTAAGGCAACGGACTCTGACTCCGTCATTTCCAAGGTTCGAATCCTTGTGGGCCAGCTATTAAGCACTGTGAATAATGAGTTCACGGTGCTATTTTTTTATAAAAAGGAAGAAGAGAAGATGTATCAATATCAGAGTCGTATTCGTTTTAGCGAAGTGGACCGTAATCGTAAGCTTAGTATTGCGGGCTTGATTAATTATTTACAGGATTGCAGCACCTTTCAGTCAGAGGACACCGGATTCTCGGTGGAGCGCTTATTAGAGGAGAAGCAGGGCTGGTTCATTCTGTCCTGGCAGATTGAGATCGATTCCCTGCCTGGCCTTGGGGAGGAAATTGTGGTGTCCACATCCCCATCTTCCTATAAGGGACTTTTTGCCAACCGTGACTTCACCATGGCCTATCCTGGTGGAGAGCCCTTTGTCCGGGTTCGTTCCATCTGGGTACTGATGGATCTCGAGAAGGGGACACCTCTCCGTGCTCCTCAGGAGATGAGGGATGCTTATGGCATGGAGGAGCCACTAGAGGGCGACTGGGGTGGTCGTAAGATCAAACTGCCAGAGGAGTCTCTCCTGGTGGATGCAGGAAGCTTTCAGGTGCCACGGTCCTATTTGGATACCAATAATCACATGAATAATTCTCATTATATTGAGGAGGCTTTGGCGGTGCTTCCAACAGGAAGCCACATTACTGGGATTCGCACCGAGTATCGCAAGCAAGCCGTACTGAAGGACATGGTCTATATTTCCGCGGCGGCGACAGATCATGACACCACGGTGCTTATGAAGGATGAGGCAGGAGAGATCCTGGCTGTGATACGGTTTTTAACGCAGTCGGAGAAATCCCCCACCTCTAAGCGTTAGCGTAGGTGGGGGTTATGACAAACTATACTCAGTCGGGGTACAAGCTCCGACTGCGTTAAACGCTCCGCGAGGATGCGCACGGATTCGGAGAGGAATTTGTCTGCTGAAGCAGACCCGAATCCGGCGCGCAAGACTCGCGAGCGAGTCTTGACTAGAAATGTAAACCTGTCTGGATTTTTCTGGATAAGGTGCTACAATAGTGAGACATCCTAGTGATCAGACGAGAAGGAAACAGGGGCATAGCCCTAAGGAACGGAAATACCGACTTGATGGCAGAAGGCTGCCACTAGAACGGAAGTACAGAAGGGAATAACATATGAAACTTGGAGAAATGCAGGCACTGAAACTGGTTCGTTTTAAGGACTTCGGCGCGTACCTGGGAGAGGATGGCGGTAAGGATACCGTGCTTCTGCCTAAGAAGGATGTGCCAGAGGGTGCACAGGTTGGAGATATGGTTCGTGTCTTCTTATATAAGGATTCTGAGGACCGCCTGATTTCCACCACAAGAGAGCCTAAGGTTACATTGAATCACTTTGCAGTTCTTACTGTTAAGGAAGTGACGAAGATTGGCGCTTTCTTAGACTGGGGATTGGAGAAGGATCTCTTCCTTCCATATCGTGAGATGAAGGGGAGGGTAGAGCCTGGTGATGAGATCCTGGCCCGTCTCTATATAGATAAGTCTGGCCGACTGGCTGCGTCTATGAGAGGTATCTTCAAGCTCTTAAGCCATCATGCTCCTTATTCTAAGGGAGATATGGTAACTGGTCGTGTCTATGAATTCGGTTATGAGTTTGGAACCTTTGTGGCCGTTGATGATCAGTATGATGCCATGATTCCTAAGTTTGAGAATACGAGACATCTTAGAATTGGTGATGTAGTAGACCTCCGTGTCACTGGTGTGAAGGAGGATGGTAAGCTGGATGTATCCATGCGTAAGTCTGCAGTGGAGGAAATCCCTGAGGATGCGCAGAAGGTCTTAGACCTCTTAGCTTCCTATGCTGGTGTCCTTCCTTTCTCAGAGAAGGCATCTCCAGAGGTTATCTTTCGAGAGACTGGCATGTCTAAGAATGCATTTAAGCGTGCCGTTGGACATCTCTATAAGGAGCGTAAGGTCACCATTGATAATGGTAAGATTCGCTTAGCATAGAGAAAAGCAGTTCTCTTAGAATCCTAAAGATTCTAGGGGAACTGCTTTTTTGTTACACTTCTGCGATTGCCTCGATCTCAATCAAGAGATCCTTAGGAAGTCTTGCGACTTCTACACAGCTACGGGATGGATATGGAGCTGGGAAGTACTTGGCATAGACTTCATTGATTGCTGCGAAGTCATCCATATTCTTAATGAATACAGTTGTTTTGATTACCTTAGACATACTAGATCCAGCAGCCTCTAATAGATTAGAGAGACTTAAGAAAGCGCGCTCTGCCTGAGCGACACTGCCATCTGCTGCGACTCCGGTCTCAGGATCCACACCGATGATTCCAGAGGTGAATACCAGATTACCTACCTTGTTAGCCTGTGAGTAAGGACCTATTGCTGCAGGTGCATTTTTTGTACGAACAATTTCCTTCATTTCTTTTTCCTTCTTTCCTTCTTCCAATTTCTATACCGTGAGATCGATATTAGATCCAACGGATGGATTCACTGACGTCTCGAGAGAAGGAGACGGCATAGAATCTAAGGATGCAACCAGGGACTGGCCGGCATCTTTTGCGACATCTAACTGCTTTGCCAACATAGCTGTTGAAAAAGCATTCGCTACCTTTGCGTTACTAAGTGAGACACTAAGTCCTGCGATATCCATATTTGTCTCCTTTCAAATGAACATACACTTATATAGAGTATTACACCTAAACCGTAGAATGTAAAGTTTACTTTTCTTAATTTTATCGAAAAATGTATAGTGAATTCGAACACAAGTCTAGACAAATGGTTTATATTTGATACAATATAAATGCATAAAACATGACAAGACGTAAGGAGGAAAAAAGATGATATATGACGTAATTATTGTGGGCGGCGGGCCTGCAGGACTGACGGCAGCTATTTATGCAAAGCGAGCTGGACTGTCTATGATTCTCTTGGATCCTAGTCCAATGAGTGGTGGACAGATTGTAAATACATATGAAGTCGATAATTATCCAGGACTTCCAGGGAAGTCTGGAATGGAATTGGGAATGGCATTTCGCCAGCATGGCGAGAAGCTTGGCGCTGAGTACCGTGTGGAATCTGTGAAGTCCATCGGAGTAGAGAATGGATATAAGCAGGTCGTTACCCGAAAGGAGACCTATCTGGCAAAGACTGTGATCCTGTGTACAGGTGCTGTCAATCGTAAGCTTGGAGTGGCTGGGGAGAAGGAATTCACTGGTGCAGGAGTATCCTACTGTGCTACCTGCGATGGAGCCTTCTTTCGAAATAAGGTAACTGCAGTTGTAGGCGGTGGAGATGTGGCTCTTGAGGATGCCCTCTTCTTGTCTCGCTTTGCATCCAAGGTCTATCTCATCCACAGAAGAGATGAGTTCCGTGGTGCCAAGATTCTGCAGGATCAGGTGATGGAGAATCCTAAGATTGAGGTGCTCTATGATACAGTGGTAAATGAAATCCGTGGACAGAGTCAGGTGGAGTCTCTTCTTATATATAATAGAAAAAAGGAAGAGAGCAGTGAACTGCCAGTGGATGGTGTATTTATCGCAGTTGGCATCCTGCCTAATACGGAGAAGCTACAGAATCTCCCTGCAGTAGATGAGCATGGTTATATCATTGCAGGAGAGGATACAGTGACAAGTGAGCCGGGTATCTTTGCCGCAGGAGATGTGCGTACCAAGCAGCTTCGTCAGGTGATTACCGCTGCAGCAGATGGAGCCAATGCCATCACATCTATTCAGAGATATCTGCAGGAGCATCCGGAACTATAGATGTTCACAATTCATTCATTGTGCAAAAGATGCTTTTTTTCTTGGTAAATCCTCCCTTGGGTTGACACCTATTGATACCCGTGATATTATAAGTCAGAAATATTTGTAACAACTTTGTAATAAACTGGATTTGAATAATAGTTTTCTACTTATAATATATCGAAATTAGTAGGGTATCGGAGGTTTTCGAGAAAATGAATTCCAATCGTAAAGCAAGCAAGTACACAGCACTGACATTGACTGCAGGCGCATTAATTGTAAGTAGTGCAATGACTGTTGGAGCAGCTCCACTTGCAGGTGCTACAAGTATGACTGCTAGTAGTGTTACAACAGATAAGAAGGCATCTGATGATAAGCAGGCTTCTTATTCTACTCGTTCTGGTGTAAGTGCAATACTTTCTAATATGGTAGTTTCTTCTCAGCAGACTGCATCTGCCAATAAGGAAGCAGCAGAGCAGGCAGAGAAGGAGAAGCAGCAGGCTATTGCTGTTGCAGCAGCACAGCAGGCAGCACAGTATGCCAGCCTTGGCGTAGCCAATGTTACAGATTATGCTTATATCCGTACAGCAGCAGATGCAAATAGCGAGTATGCTGGTAAGTTATATGCTGGTCAGGTAGCAACCGTAAATAGTGAAGAGGGTGACTGGTATAACATCACTTCTGGTGATGTAACTGGTTATATTAATAAGCAGTTCCTTACCGTAGGTGATGTCAATGCAATTCAGGCAGCAGCAACTACCATTGCAACGGTTAATACAACAACCTTAAAGGTTCGTGAGACAGCATCTACCGATGCAAAGACACTGACTATGGTTCCTGGTACATCTGAACTGAAGGTATTAGATCAGTCTACAGATGGATGGGTTCAGGTTGAGACCACTGACGGTAATGGCTATGTATCTACTGACTTCGTATCCATCTCTACTTCCTATAAGTTTGCTGAGTCTAAGGCTGCAGAGCAGGCTCGTCTGGCTCAGGAAGCAGCAGAGGAGGCAGCTGCAAAGGCAGCTCGTGAAGCAGCATCTAAGGCTAAGAATAAGAAGAGCAATAGTAAGAGTAATAGTAAGAGCACTGGAAGTGAGAAGTCCTATTCCGCACCAGCATCCAGCGGTAATGGTAGCGCAGTTGTTAACTATGCATCTCAGTTCGTAGGTAATCCATATGTCTATGGTGGTAGCTCACTTACCAATGGAACAGATTGTTCTGGTTACGTAATGAGTGTTTATAAGGCATTCGGCGTATCCCTGCCTCATTCCTCTAGCGCAATGCGTGGCGTTGGAACCGGAGTAAGTGTATCTGATATGCAGCCTGGTGATATCGTATGCTATAGCGGTCACGTTGGTATCTATGCTGGTAACGGACAGCTTCTGAATGCATCTACACCATCTACAGGAATCAAGTATTCTAGTGTGAATTACAAGCCTATTTTATCTGTACGTCGCGTATACTAATCCAGGCTTTTATAGGATGATTTAAAGGGGAGACTCAAGTGTTTGAGTCTCTCTTTTTTATTCCATACGGAATTGATTTCAGGATACACCAGGAGCAGATCTGTATCATTTTCAGAAAAGATACATGAATTTACCTCAAATTTTTTATTGTCCAAAAAGGAATAATTCATAGACTTAGGCAGATTGCACAAAGAAAAGATAAAAACATTCTAAAGAAAGAATGAAGAAAAAGTTATTCACAAAAGTTATCCACATTTTTGACGTTAAAAAGCCCGAAAAATGGACTTATACACGGAACTATCCACATTATCCACAAAAATGTTCGTTTTTTTCTAGAACAAAAAAGAACGAATGTTTTGTTATTGTGTACAAAAAATTGCATAAAGGAAAAAAGAAGTTGACCTTTGAATCGTCAGATGTATATGGAAAAATGCCAAATTTGGTACAGATAATTGACACCTGTTTTCAAAAATGTCAGACAACATACCAGCCAAAAAGGAAAAATGTAAAAAATGACGAAAATCATAGAATGAGGTATTCCATTTTTCGTGCATTTATATTAATATGTTCAATGGATATAGTAAATTTATCAGAAAACCAAGGAACAGAATTGTTCATTGTGTATAATTAAGTAAGCAGAAGATTGGGGGATACGTCGTGGTATCAAATCAGATTCTTCAGAAAACAGTAGATGGCCTTCATGAAATCACTGGTCGTAACTTTGCAGTGATTGACCCAGAGGGTGGCATCCTTGCTACCACAATTGAAGACACAAAGAGATTCGTAGAGACAGCTAGAGCATTCAGCAGTTCTGCAGCGGACAGCCAGAGTGTGTATGGATGCTTTTTGTACAAGGTCTTTGATGAGCAGCATCTGGAATTCATCGTTATTGCAGAGGGTGAGTCCGAGGATGCAATTACAGCTGGTAAGGTTCTGGTATTCCAGATTCAGCAGCTAATGGTGGCTTATCGTGAGCGCTACGATCGAGATAACTTCATTAAGAACCTGTTACTGGATAATCTGCTCTTGGTTGATATTTATAATCGTGCAGGCAGGCTCCATGTGGATGTCGACGCACGTCGTGTAGTTATGATTGTTGAGGTTGGAGAGGATAAGGACGGAGACGATTTAGAGCGTGTTCGTAATCTCTTCAGCGGTAAGACGAAGGACTTCGTTACAGCAGTTGATGAAGAGAATATCATCATTGTAAAGGAACTTCAGCCTGGAGATACCTACGAGGATATCGAGAAGCTTTCCGGTACCATTGTTGATCTCTTCCATAGTGTTCCAGATCGTAATGTACGTGTGGCTTACGGAACCATCGTTGAGGAGATTAAGGAAGTATCCCGTTCCTATAAGGAAGCTGCACTTGCTTTAGATGTTGGTAAGATTTTCTTCCGTGAGCATCGTGTGATTGCATATTCTGTACTTGGTATTGGTCGTTTGATTTATCAGCTTCCGATTCCTCTGTGCAAGATGTTTATTAAGGAAATCTTTAAGGAAAAGTCTCCTAACGATTTCGATGAAGAGACCATTACAACCATTAATAAGTTCTTTGAAAATAATCTGAATGTGTCTGAGACATCCAGACAGCTGTATATTCATAGAAATACTCTGGTTTATCGTCTCGATAAATTACAGAAGTCTACAGGACTTGATCTTCGTGTATTCGAGGATGCAATTACTTTTAAGATTGCCCTCATGGTTGTAGAGTACATGAATTACATGGAGGATCATAACTTCTAAATATCCAAGGCAAATGCTTCACGATTTGAACATATTCTCCTAGGGTCTTTGGTGTATAATGAAATCTGTATGTGAAGAATATCATTCAGATTAGATATAGGGAGACATTTTACCTTGATTAAACTTGAACATGTTAGCAAAACTTACCAGACGGGTGTGCCAGCACTGACAGATATTAGTCTGCACATCCATCCAGGTGAGTTCGTATTTATCACCGGTGCCAGTGGTTCCGGCAAATCTACACTTATCAAATTGATCCTTGACGAGTTACAGCCTACAAAGGGTAAGATCACCGTCAATGGCAAGAATCTGTCCCACATTTCTCATCGCGGGATTCCACTTTATCGCAGAAATATCGGATGCGTATTCCAGGATTTTAGACTGCTTCCAGATCGTAATGTCTATGAGAATGTTGCATTTGCAATGAAGGTCGTAGAGGCTTCGAATCGTGAGATTCGTAAGAAGGTTCCTCAGGTACTGTCCATGGTAGGACTGGCTGCTAAGTATCGTTCTCTGCCGAAGCAGTTATCTGGTGGTGAGCAGCAGCGTGTTGCCATTGCCCGTGCTCTTGTGAATCAGCCTCGACTGATTTTGGCAGACGAGCCAACAGGAAATCTGGATAATAACAATGCATGGGAGATCATGCGCCTCCTTGAGGAGATCAATGAGCGTGGTACCACTGTTTTAGTCGTTACACATAATATGGAGATTGTGGAGCGAATGCATAAGCGTGTGATTACCATCAAGAAGGGTGCTCTGGTCAGTGATGTGGATCCGGAGGATGAAGAACTATGAAGATTTCTACCATAACCTATAATATCCGTCAGGGATTTAAGAATATTTGGCGTAATAAGATGTTTTCCATTGCTTCCATTGCGACAATGGCTGCCTGTATTTTCCTACTTGGTATTTTCTATTCCATTGGAACGAACTTTAAAACCATCGTTAAAGAGGCTGAAGAGAGCGTATCTGTCACAGTCTTCTTTAATGAGGATCAGACAGATGATCAGATCAAAGCCATCGGCGAAAAGATTAAGAAGCGCCCGGAAGTAGACCGCATGGAGTACATCTCTGCAGAGGAGGCTTGGAAACAGTATACGAAGGAGATGTTTAAGGGCAATGAAGAGGCAGCGGCATCCTTTGCAGATGATAATCCACTTGCTAAGTCCTCAAACTACCAGATTTATCTGAAGGATGTATCTAAGCAGGATGCATTTGTTAAGGCTGTTCAGAAGATTGATGGTGTAAGAGAGGTCAACCAGTCCAGGGTGGCTGCGAAGACACTGACAGACTTTAATCGTCTGATGACTTTGATTTCTGTTGGGGTTATTGCAATTCTTATTGCAGTTGCCGTATTCCTGATTAGTAACACGGTTACGGTTGGTATCTCTGTTCGTAAGGATGAGATTGCTATTATGAAATTAATCGGTGCTAAGGACTCCTTTGTTCGTGCGCCATTCGTTGTAGAGGGTGTAGTCATTGGCTTGGTTGGATCCATTATTCCATTGGTGATTTTATGGTTCCTGTATAGTAGTATTCTTCGCTATGTTGCCACCAAATTTACATTCTTAAGTAACTTGGTTACCTTTGTTCCAATTGGTGATGTATTCCATACTTTACTACCCCTTTCTTTAGTTTTGGGTGTTGGAATTGGTTATGCCGGAAGCCGCTTTACATTAAAGAGACATCTAAAAGTATAATGCTGTCATAGCAATCGATGAGGATTCGAATTATGAGCGATAATATGAATATAGAACCTGAGAAGGTCGTAAGAGACGAGGATATCCTAGACGAGGCAGCAAAGGAAAAAAATAAAAAGCATCATTTTCGTAATGGTTTTTTACTTGGATTTGGCAGTGCAACAGCAGTTATTTTGATTGCTGCAATCGTATTTACCACGGTGACACATACAGGTCCCAATGGACTCCTGTCTTCTAAGGTAGAGAAGAAACTATCCATGCTTTCGAATGTAATCGATTCTTACTATTACAAGGATGTCAGCGATGACACCAAGGCCACTGGATTATATAAGGGTCTCTTGTCTAGCATGGGAGATGAATACACCGAGTACTATACAGCTGCAGAGTATAAGGATCTGATGGTTAGTCTGTCTGGCGACTATGCTGGAATCGGTGCTGTCCTAAGCCAGAACAAGGATACCATGCAGATAACCGTCAATACAGTTTATTCTGGATCACCTGCAGAAAAGGCTGGCTTGAAAAAAGGCGACATCATTATCTCTGTTGATGGCAATCAGGCCGTGGATGAGAGTCTGAACGACTTCGTTCAAAGAATTCGTGGTGAAAAGGGTACCTCGATGACTCTGGTATATGAGAGAGATGGAGAGAGAAAGACGGTGTCGATCTCTCGTGATGAAGTGATTGTTCCATCTGTAAGCTATAAGATGCTGTCCGATCAAATCGGATACATTCAAATCACCCAGTTCTCATCTGGAACCCAGAAGGAATTTGAGGCTGCCCTGGCTGATCTAAAGGAACAGGGGATGAAGGGCATCGTATTTGATCTTCGTGATAACCCTGGCGGCATGGTAGACTCTGTTGTAGCAATCCTTGACGATATCCTTCCTAAGGGTACCGTGGTCTATATGAAGGACAAGAATGGAAAGCGCACAGATTATACATCTGATGATGAGAAGCAGTTAGACCTTCCTATGACGGTATTAGTGAATGAGAATTCCGCCAGTGCAGCTGAGATCTTTACAGGTGCAGTAATGGACTTCCAGAAGGGTACCGTCATCGGAACCAAGACCTTTGGTAAGGGAATTGTACAGACCACACTTCCATTTAGTGATGGCAGTGCTGTGAAGATTACAACTGCAAGTTACTATACGCCAAATGGAACTTCAATTCAGGGCAAGGGTATTCAGCCAAATGTCCAGTTAGAATACCAGTTCCTTGGAAGCAGCGATCAAGAGTATAACTGGACCTTGGATAATCAGATCCAAAAGGCCATTGAAGTATTAAAGGCAAGCAAGTACAAGTAATAGAAAGGAATCATCCTTGGTAGAATTAGATAATATCAAAGTTGAACTGCAGAATTATAAGCCTGCTCTAGAAGAGGCTCGTAAGGGTCTAGACCTAGAGAATAAGGATCATAAGATTGAAGAATTAGAGCGAGAGATGGCTGCTCCTGACTTCTGGGATGATCCACAGGTTTCTACAGAGAAGACCAAGAAGTTAAAATCCTTAAAGGACGATGTGCTGGACTATCATAACTTAGAGGATAAGTTCCAGGAGATCTTAGACCTGATTGAGCTGGCCAATGAAGAAGAGGATCGTGATATGATCCCTGAGGTAGAGGCTGACTATGAGGAGTTTAAGGCGAAGCTAGAGGATCTGCAGACACGTACCCTCTTATCTGGAGAGTATGATTCTGAGAATGCAATCATCACCCTCCATGCTGGTGCAGGTGGAACAGAGGCTTGTGACTGGACCTCTATGCTATATCGTATGTATACCCGTTGGGCAGATCAGCATGGATATGCTGTACAGGTGCTGGATATGCAGGAAGGTGATGAAGCTGGAATTAAGTCTGTAACCTTCGAAGTAAATGGTGAGAATGCGTATGGCCTTTTAAAGAGCGAGCATGGTGTACACCGTCTGGTTCGTATCTCTCCATTTAATGCCAATGGCAAGCGTCAGACATCCTTCTCTTCTTGCGAAGTTATGCCTGATATTGAGAAGGACTTAGATGTAGAGGTTCGTGAAGAGGATATCCGCATAGATACCTATCGTTCCTCTGGTGCTGGTGGACAGCATATCAATAAGACCTCTTCAGCGATTCGTATCACCCACTTTCCTTCAGGTATCGTCGTTACTTGTCAGAATGAGCGTTCACAGCTTATGAATAAGGACAAGGCTATGCAGATGCTGAAGCAGAAACTCTACATGAAGAAGTTAGAGGAAAATGCTGAGAAGGAAGCTGAGATCCGTGGTGAAGTAATGGAGAATGGATTTGGTTCTCAGATTCGTTCTTATGTATTACAGCCCTATACCATGGTAAAGGACTTAAGAGACGGCCAGGAATCTGGTAATGCACAGAAGGTATTAGATGGAGACATAGATCCATTCCTTCGGGCTTACCTTCGTTGGATTTCTCTTGGCAAACCAAAGTGGAAGGGTGCAGATGTTGAATAAGCACCATAAGGAGTGAACAATGCAGGAAAAAGATACTTCCAAGTATTATGTCATTAAGGAAAGAGCAATTCCAGAAGTACTCCTTAAGGTAGTGATGGCTAAGAGATTATTAGAGTCTGGAAAGCAGAAGTCTGTTCAGGAAGCAACAGAGATGGTAGGCATCAGCCGTAGTTCCTTCTATAAGTATAAGGATGACATCTTTGAGTTTCATGACAGTATGAAGGGACGCACCATTACCCTGATGGTTATCCTTGATGATGAGCCAGGTAATCTGTCAGTTATTCTGAAGGCAATTGCTGACTATCATGCGAATATCCTTACCATTCATCAGTCCATTCCAGTAAATGGAATTGCCAGCCTGACTATCAGTATCGACCTCTTACCAGATACTGGAGATCTAGAAGAGATGATCACTGCCATTGAGAGTCATAGCGGTGTTCACTATGCGAAGATTCTGGCGAGAGAGTAGCCTCGAATGATCCGGGAGAGTGATATGTATTTTTGACCTAGGAAATGTAGACCGTTTCCTAGGTTTTTTTATAAGCTTTTATAAGTAAAAAGCGTTTTGCATTTCTAGTAGAGTTCATTATAATGAAGAAGGATACTCCAAAAAGACGAGTGTCCGCAGGAAAAGGACAAGGAAAGGAAAAAAGAAGATGAAAGCAGCAATCATGGGCTATGGAACCATTGGCTCTGGTGTAGCAGAGGTGCTACGAGTGAATCGTGATGTGATCGCGAAGCGAGTAGGAGAGCCAATAGATGTGAAATACATCTTAGATTTAAGAGAATTCCCAGGAGATCCAGAGGCAGGAAAATTCGTAAATGATGTAAATGTCATTGTAAATGATCCAGAGGTAAAACTGGTTGTAGAGACAATGGGTGGTGTACATCCAGCGTATGAATTCGTCCGTGCCAATCTAGAGGCAGGAAAGTCGGTAACGACTTCCAATAAGGCACTGGTAGCTGATATGGGTGCGGAACTCATTAAGGTGGCAAGAGAAAACCAGGTGAATTTCATGTTCGAAGCATCGGTAGGTGGTGGCATTCCAATTATTCGTATCCTGCAGACATGCTTGACTGGAGACGTGGTTGAAGAGATTACTGGTATCGTAAATGGTACCACCAATTATATGATGACTGAGATGACAGAGAATGGATCAGTCTTTGATGATGTCCTAAAGGATGCTCAGTCCAAGGGATTTGCAGAGAAGGATCCAACAGCTGATATTGAGGGCTATGATGCATCTCGTAAGATTGCCATTCTAACCTCTATCGTAGCTGGTCAGACAGTAGATTATCAGGATATTCCTACAGAGGGAATCACCCATATCGATTCCCAGGATATCCGTTATGCAAGTAAGATGGGACGTAAGATTAAGCTCTTAGCTCGTATGGTAAAAACAGGGGACACCTATTGCTGTCGTGTAGCTCCATACCTTCTTCCATCCGAGCATCCATTATATCCAGTGGATGGTGTCTTCAATGCTGTATTTGTAAAGGGCAATATGCTTGGGGACTCTATGTACTATGGATCAGGAGCCGGTAAGCTACCAACGGCAAGTGCTGTAGTGGGTGACGTGGTTGCTATGGCAAAGCATGAGAAGCGCCATATCTTCGTAGACTGGAAGGATGAGAAGCTAGAATTATCTGACCCAAGTGAACAGACTAATCGCTACTTCGTTCGTGCCAATAAGGGACCTGGAGATGTGGTACACATCTTCCCAGATGCAAAAATCATTCCAGCTGGTGTGGATAATGAGACTGGATTTGTCACATCCCTTCTTTCGGAAAAGGAAATGAAGGAAAAAGCAGAACTTTTAGGAAAAGTATTTAAAATGATCCGTTTTGCATAAATTTTAGGAAAAGAGCCTGTGTTCCCTCGATCTGCTGAAAGAGATGGGGGAATGGGACTCTTTTTTTAATGGTTTACATTTGTTAAAAAGATAACGAGAAAATCGATGAAATTGCAAAGAAACACGGAGTTTAGACGTTGAAAATCCGTCAAAATCACTTATAATTATTTCATAGATTTAATAAAAGACCACCTGTCGAGAGACAGCGTATGATATTAAGGGGGTTATTACAAAATGGCAAAATACGTTATGGCTTTGGATGCGGGTACCACATCCAATCGTGCAATTCTGTTTGATCATGATGGTAAGATTCAGTCCGTAGCTCAGAAGGAGTTCCGTCAGATTTTCCCTAATCCGGGTTGGGTTGAACATGATGCCAATGAAATCTGGTCCACACAGTTAGGTGTGGCAGTGGAGGCGATGTCGAAGATTGGCGCAACTGCAGAGGATATCGCAGCAATCGGTATTACCAATCAGCGTGAGACGGTTATCGTCTGGGATAAGAATTCCGGGGAACCAATCTACCACGCAATTGTATGGCAGTGCCGTCGTACCTCTCAGATTGCTGATGAATTAAAGGCGAAGGGACTGCAGGATAAGATCCAGAAGAAGACTGGACTAATCATCGATGCATACTTCTCTGCGACGAAGATTAAGTGGATTCTTGATAATGTAGAGGGTGCCAGAGAAAAAGCAGACAATGGAGATCTCCTGTTTGGAACCGTTGAGACCTGGCTGATCTGGAAATTAACGAAGGGTAAGGTTCATGTAACCGACTACTCCAATGCCAGCAGAACCATGCTTTTCAATATCAATACCTTAGAGTGGGATGACGAGATCCTTGAGGAATTAAATATCCCTCGTTCTATGCTCCCTAAGCCTGTTCCTTCCAGCCAGGTCTATGGATATGCAGATCCAAGCTTCTTCGGTGCAGAGATTCCAATCGCTGGTGCCGCAGGTGACCAGCAGGCTGCTCTCTTCGGACAGACCTGTTTCACAGAGGGAGAGGCGAAGAATACCTATGGTACTGGTGCCTTCATTCTGATGAATACTGGAGAGAAGCCAGTCTTCTCTAACCATGGACTGGTAACCACCATTGCCTGGGGCTTAGATGGTAAGGTGAATTATGCGCTAGAGGGTTCTGTATTCGTAGCAGGAGCTTCAATCCAGTGGCTTCGTGACCAGATGCGTCTCATTGATTCCGCTGAGGATTCTGAATATATGGCGAAAAAGGTGAAGGGAACTCATGGCTGCTATGTAGTTCCAGCATTTACTGGCTTAGGCGCTCCTCACTGGGATCAGTATGCAAGAGGTACGATTGTAGGTATCACCCGTGGAACCAATAAGTACCACATCATTCGTGCCACACTAGAGTCCATTGCATACCAGGTCTGTGACGTGGCAGACGCTATGAAGGCAGATTCTGGAATCGAGCTTCGCTCTCTGAAGGTTGATGGTGGTGCATCTGCCAATGACCTGCTGATGCAGTTCCAGGCAGATATGCTGAATAAGCCTGTTAATCGTCCAAGTTGTGTGGAGTCAACTGCAATGGGCGCATGCTTCCTTGCAGGTCTGGCTGTTGGATTCTGGAAGAGTAAGGATGAGTGTATCCGTAATATCACACTGGACCGTGTCTTCATTCCAAATATGGATGAGGATGAGCGTAAGGCCAAGCGCCGCGGTTGGAATAAGGCTGTTCGCTATTCCTTTGCTTGGGCTAAGCCAGATGATGAGGATGAGGAATAATTCTGATTAAAATGGAAGCTTTTCGGCATAGTTTATGATGTCGAAGCCATTGATTAAGAGGATATTTTTCACCATGAATTGAAGAATAAGGAGAGCGAGAGCGCCCCATAGAAGCACTGGGAGGATAGACTTCCCAGTGCTTTTTTTATGATGCAAATATAGACCATGCACTAGGATGGCGAGAAGGGCCAGGATACAGTAGATCGGAAATGGGTGAAGCAAGAGAGATGCCAAAAACCTACCTTCCAATAGGGCACGGACACTTCTGCTTCCGCCGCAGCCAGGGCAATAGAAGCCTGTTAGTTTCTGAACAGGACATGTGGATGTGAGCATGAACTTTGTTAGTATTAGAAAAAAATCTCTATAACTCATTTGAAAGGCACCTGCCTATTGTTATTTTCTGAAATCTATTTATAATGACAGTAAGAAACCATTACATTCTAACCAAGTGGAATCAGAACAGCAAGACTTCCACTTGGTTTATATTTCCACAATGACCATGGTAGATGTGGATAAGTTATAGAAAGGAGACCGGCGAATGTTGACAGGGATCTCATTTAATTGGAATATGTACCAGAATCCAGAGACGGATGCCGGTATCCAAAGGGGTGATGCAACAGGTGCTGCTCAGGGAAGTACGACTGGTATCCAGGGCGCACAGGTGGACTCTACCGAAGGCTCTGAGAAGACCGGGGATGAGGACAAGCCCTTAAATGGCTACAGATCCACCCCAGAAAACTGTAAGACCTGTAGGGAGAGAAAGTATCAGGATGGTTCAGATGATGCCAATGTCTCCTTTAAGACAGCAGCCCATGTATCTCCAGGAGCATCTGCAGCTGCAGTTATGGGGCATGAGAGTGAGCATGTGTCTCACGCCTATCAGAGAGCTAGATTGGGTGGCGGTAGAGTATTGCAGGCATCTGTGTCTATTCATACGGCTATTTGTCCAGAGTGTGGAACCAGCTATGTATCCGGTGGAACCACCTTCACTGCAATCGCTTATCCTAAGGATAGCGCTAGTATCACATCGAAGCGGGGAGAGGGAACAGAGAACTTTAATACTTGATTTGAGGTAATTGACATAGAACTTACAGATATCATTCGTAGCGACAGGGAATTAAGCAGAAGGCAGCAGGCATCGATTGCACTTCGCCTGTCAGGTCCAGCTATTCTTGCACAACTTTCATCAATCGCAATGCAATACATCGACGCAGCCATGGTCGGAAGACTAGGGGCTGTTTCTTCTGCGTCCATTGGTCTGGTGGCTGCTGTAACTTGGCTAATGGGAGGAGTGACCTCTGCAGTTTCCTATGGCTATTCCGTGCAGGTAGCCCAGGGACTGGGCGCAGGAGAGGGAGAGAGGGTTCGTAATGTGGTTCGTCAGGGACTACTGGTTCTCTTGGGCTTCTCTAGCATCATCGGCATTATTGTGGCAATCTTCGCCAATCAGATTTCCTATCTAATGGGTGGATCTGGACAGATGGCTGAGCAGGCAGCAGGTTATCTTCGCTGTTTTGCCATGTTCTTACCTGCAGTACAGTTCATGCACTTTGGAAGTGCCCTGCTTCAGGCTAGTGGGGATATGAAGACCCCAGGCCTTCTTTTAACTCTGATGTGTATTGAGGATGTGATTTTTAATGCACTTCTTATTTTCCCAGTGGAAACAGCTGACAAAACGGGTATCCGCGCACCCTTTGGATTTGGTGCGGGATTAGGAGTCACAGGTGCAGCATTAGGTACCTGCTTAGCTTATCTACTAACTGCTGGGATAATGCTTTACTTTGCCTGCATTCGTTCGGAAGCCCTACATTTCCGTAAGAGTGATCATTACCAATTCGACTGGGGAATCATCCAGAAGGCCAATACCATTGGTGGCCCTATGGCTTTTGAGGAGATCGCCCTTTGTGGTGCCCAGATTGTATCAACCACCATTGTGGCGCCTCTTGGAACAGTTGCAGTTGCGGCTCATTCCTTTGCCATTACAGCTGAGGCAGTGTGCTATATGCCAGGCTATGGTCTAGAGGGGGCGGCATCCACTTTAGTTGGCCAGTCCTATGGAGCTGGGAAGAAGAAATTGGCCAAGTCCTTTGGATGGATCACCATTGCTCTAGGCATGAGTATTATGGCGGCAGCAGGATTTGTGATGTACTTTTTGTGTCCTTTTGTCTTCCGCTTCCTGACACCAGTTGCCGAGGTGCAGGCCTTGGGTGTAGCATGTCTACGTATCGAGCTTTTGGCGGAGGCTCTGTTCGGCGCAGCCATTGTGGCAGCAGGTGCTCTTCGCGGCGCAGGAGATACCATGATTCCAGCTGGCATGTCCCTGCTTAGTATGTGGGGTGTGCGACTGACTTTGGCAGCAGTATTATCCCGAAGCATGGGGCTTCGAGGTGTGTGGATTGCCATGGCAATCGAATTATCCTTCCGAGGTATTATTTTCCTAATCCGATTCGGCCGGAGTAAGTATTTAAGAGAGAAGGAAAACGTATAAGGATAGATTCCTTATTGAAAAGGTAGACCATACCATAGGAATCAGTTATATAGAAGAATCCCCTTCATGGAAGTTGGATTCCTGAAAAGAAAAAAGGAAAAAGAAAGAGGAAAAGGAATGGGAGAGAGAATCGACATCTATGATGCCAATCGTAGACTGACTGGAGAGACGAAGGATCGTAAGACCTCGAAACTGGCGGATGACGAATACATGCTGTATGCCTTGGCTCTGATTGAGGATCTGAATGGGAATTACCTCATTACCCAGAGAAAAGCCAATAAGAAGTGGGCGGCTCTCTGGTGGGAGATTCCAGGTGGTGGATGCCATGCTGGAGAGGATAGTCGGCAAGGGATTAATCGAGAGGTCTTAGAGGAGACTGGCTTAGATGTCAGTGGATTAACACCTGTATCCGTCTACTCCTATGTGAATCATGATGCAGAGAGCCATGATAATTACTTTTGCGATATCTACCACTTCCAACTAGACTTTTCCATGGAGGATGTGACTCTGCAGGTGGAAGAGACAGAGGATGGAGCCATCGCTTCTATAGAAGAGATAAAAAAAGAAGGCTCCAAGGGAACCTTCCTTCATTATCAGAGAATTAGAGAGGCTCTTATGGCAGAGTCCCATACATCCATTATTTCATAAAACTATCAATTGCCTTATTCATGTGGTCAATGGATTCTTGGTCATTCTCTTGGATTGCTTCGACAATGCACTGAGAGATATGCTCTTTTAGGAGAGCCTTACCAGCTCCGTTGACTTCACTTTTTACAGCGGCTAACTGAATCAGCACATCGGAACAGTCCTGGCCTTCAATCAGCATCTTTCTAACCTTCTCCAGGTGGCCAATGGACTTAGACAGGCGGTTTACAATCTTCTTAATATCCTCTGGATTGTGGGTATGGGAATGATTGTGACCATGTCCGTGTGTATGACCATGATTGTGTTCATGTGTGTGTTCATGATCGTGGCTATGTTCTAACATTACATCTTCTGACTTACTCATAAAAGTAAAACCCCCTTTTGGATAGTTGATCAAATTATCATCCTTATTCTACTTTATTTTTTCACTTTTGAGAATCCTATTCCTTGAGAAATCTCTAGCTTTCGACTACAATAAAAAGGCTTGTAAGTACAAGAAATTAGAAATAAGAACAGGAAATTTTAAGATGGACATTAATGCAAAAATTGCACAGGAATTAAACATTCGTAAGGAACAGGTGGATGCCACAGTGAAGCTCATTGATGAGGGCAATACCATCCCTTTTATCGCTCGTTATCGTAAGGAAGTAACTGGCGCATTAAATGATGAGATTCTGAGATCTCTGAATGAGCGTCTGACCTACCTTCGTAATTTAGAGGACCGTAAGACTGCAGTCTTATCCTCCATCGAAGAGCAGGGCAAGCTGACGCTGGACTTAAAGAAGAGAATTGAAGCTGCAGAGACCCTGGTTGTTGTGGAGGATCTCTATCGTCCATATAAGCAGAAGAGACGTACCCGTGCAATGATTGCCAGGGAGAAGGGCCTAGAGCCTTTGGCTGATCTCATCAGTGCACAGGAATTTACCGGGGATATCCTTACTGAGGCCGCGGTCTACATTTCTGAGGAGAAGGAGGTTATAACTGCAGAGGATGCCTTAGCAGGTGCCAAGGATATCATTGCAGAGTCCATCTCTGATGTGGCAGATTATCGTATCTACATCCGTGAGCTTACAGAGAAGAAGGGGACCATCTCCTCTAAGGCCAAGGATCCTGAGGCGAAGTCTGTATATGAGAATTATTATGACTATAGCGAGAAGATTGATGGTCTCCCAGGCCATCGGGTTCTGGCTTTGAATCGTGGTGAGAAGGAGAAGATCCTTACGGTAAAGGTAAACCTACCGGAAGAGGACATCCTTTCCTACCTTAAGAAGCAGACCATCGTAAGAGAGAATCCAGTGACCACTCCAATTCTAGAGGAAGTCATCTATGATGCATTGAATCGTCTGATTGGACCTGCAATCGAGCGAGAGATCCGCTCTCAGTTAACTGAGAGTGCCGAGGATGGAGCAATCGATGTATTTGGTAAGAATCTCCATCAGTTACTGATGGCACCTCCGATTCCAAATCAGACTGTATTAGGATGGGATCCAGCCTTCCGTACAGGATGTAAGTTATGTGTAGTTGATCCAACAGGTAAGGTACTTGATACCGCTGTTGTCTTCCCGACAGCCCCTCAGAATAAGGTAGAGGAAGCCCAGAAGGTGGTCGCTCATCTGATCCAGAAGTACAATGTTACTCTGATCTCTCTGGGGAATGGTACGGCATCTAGAGAGTCTGAGCAGGTGATCGTAGATCTCTTGAAGAAGATTCCTGCCAAGGTTCAGTATGTCATCGTTAATGAGGCAGGTGCTTCTGTATATTCAGCATCAGAGCTTGCCACAGAGGAGTTCCCTAATTTTGATGTGGGACAGCGTTCCTCTGCATCTATGGCACGTCGTCTGCAGGATCCACTGTCTGAACTGGTTAAGATCGATCCTAAGGCAATCGGTGTAGGTCAGTACCAGCACGATATGAATCAGAAGAAGTTATCCGACAAGCTTCATGATGTGGTTGAGGATTGTGTAAATACAGTAGGTGTGGATCTGAACACCGCATCCTTCTCCCTCTTAGAGTATGTGTCTGGTATGAATAAGACCATCGCGAAGAATGTAGTTAACTATCGTGATGCCAATGGTAAGTTCACTAGCCGTAAGGAATTACTGAAGGTTCCAAAGCTCGGACCTAAGGCATTCCAGCAGTGTGCAGGCTTCTTACGTATTCCAGGAGGGAAGAATCCGCTGGATAACACCTCCGTACATCCAGAGTCCTACGAAGTTGCTGAGAAGCTTTTGGCTTCCCTAGGTCACACCCCGGCTGATCTGGCTCAGGGTGGTATTGCAACCATTCAGAATGAGGTGAAGGACTTAAAAAAAGAGGCTGAGACTCTTGGCGTAGGTGCACTGACCCTTGAGGATATCCTGAAGGAGTTGAAGAAGCCAGGCCGTGATCCTCGTGAGGATATGCCGAAGCCAATTCTCCGCTCAGATGTATTATCTATAGAGGATTTGAAGCCGGGAATGGTGCTGAAGGGAACGGTTCGTAATATTGTTGATTTTGGAGCATTCGTAGATATCGGTGTCCATCAGGATGGTCTGGTGCACATCTCTCATATGTCTCGTAAATTCATCAAGCATCCACTGGAAGCTGTTTCTGTTGGAGATATTGTGGATGTAGAGGTTCTTGAGGTAGAGCCTGAGAAGCAGCGAATCGCATTAACCATGCTGATTGGTGACGAGGGAGAGAATACCCCTGGTGCTCATGGCAGTGAGAAGCCTTATAATGTAAACCGCGGCCAGGGCCAGGGCAAGTCCCAGGGACAGAATCGTCCATCGAAGAATCATTCTGGTAATCAGAAAAATAAGCAGGGCAATCCAAACCGTGGCAAGGGAAAGTCTGCAAATAATCGAAATGATAACCGTAATAAAAATAAGAACACTATAACTACATCTCTCGGTGATCTGCTGAATGGTTTACATTTCTAAAAAATAGAAACAAGTGGAGGAGACTTGAGGCAATGATTGGTCGCCGAAAAAGGATCCTCCATTTTGGTATAAAGAGAAAAGGAGAAAGAGAAAATGAACATTGTCTGTCTTGATATGGAAGGCGTATTGGTACCAGAGATCTGGATTGCATTCGCAGAGGCCAGTGGGATTCCTGAGCTTAAGAGAACCACGAGAGATGAGCCGGATTACGATAAGCTGATGAATTGGCGACTGGATATCCTAAAGCAGCATGGCTTGGGATTAAAGGAGATTCAGGAGACCATTGCGAAGATTGATCCTCTGCCGGGAGCGAAGGAATTTCTGGATAAATTAAGAGAGAAGACCCAGGTAATAATCCTGTCTGATACCTTTGAACAGTTTGCGACACCATTAATGAAGAAACTAGGCTGGCCTACTATTTTCTGCAATACCTTAGAAGTCGCAGAGGATGGAAGCATTACTGGATTCCAGATGCGTGTGGAGAAGTCCAAGCTTACAACCGTGAAGGCTCTTCAGTCCATAGGATATGACACCATTGCATCGGGAGATAGCTTCAATGACCTGGGCATGATCCAGGCATCGAAGGCTGGTTTCCTATTTAGGTCCACAGAGCAGATTAAGAAGGATTATCCAGAGATCCCTGCCTTTGAAGAATTTGATGATCTCTATAAGGCAATTGTGGATGCTTTGTAAAGACCACAATTTACCCAAAAATCAGGGTGGAATTTCGGTTATTCTGAGGGCGCAAAGAATGCTCCTTTTTCCTCTTTTTTTCTTTAGAATTGGTATACTAGTTCTATGAGGTAGATATTGATTTCGTGATAAGGCTGGCCTCTTCTTTGAGGCAGGTACTTGTCAATTGAGAAAGGGGAAATCACTATGGAGAAATTCAAAGACTTACAGGAACTTGTTAAGAAAAAAGGACATGGATTCGTAGAGTACAATCATGTAAACGGAGATCCAGTGTACTTATCCAAGGGAGTATGCGAAGTATTCCTAGGAGATAAGGAACTAGAGAAGCAGATTGTTCGTGCAGTATCACAGTTTCAGAAGAAGGACTATGGTAGTGCTGCGGAGCATGGCAAGAATCCTCGTCCAGGACATGAGTATGGTCGATATGAGATTTCCCCGCTGACCACTGATGATGAGGAAGACACAGCTGTATGGCTTCATCGTGCTGAGGATTCCATCATGATGTACTTTGCATTTGAGAGATAGTCCAAGGAGTGGTTGACAATTGTAGGGAGAGAACCTACAATATGTAAATGAAAACAAAATAGTTGTTCTTCGGGGCAGGGTGTAATTCCCGATCGGCGGTAGAGTCCGCGAGCATTAGCAGAACCGGTGTGATTCCGGTACCGACAGTATAGTCTGGATGGAAGAAGAGAGCAGATTGATATAGCGATGGTAGATGGATTCTAGCCTTCGTTATCTGAGACCGTATCTTACGCCCCTGATATTTTTCAGGGGCGTTTTTTTATACTGTTTTCAATCCGCAATCCTTCGAAGAGCAGTTGAGACGCGAATGGTTTTAGGAGGTAATCATGGACCAGACAGTAGAGAAAAAAGATTCGAGAGAAATATTAGAAGAGCGTGCATCTCAGATTGAGAAGACGGAGAAGGCGAAAGCAGGAAGCATGCAGATTCGTTTCATTGCGGTGACAGGTATCCTGGCAGCAGTATCCGTAGTACTCCAGAGCTTCTTAGCATTTCCGATTCCCATTATGCCAAGCTTTATCGAGTTTGATTTATCAGATCTTCCAGCGTTGATTGGATCCTTTGCTATGGGACCTGTTTGTGGAGTGCTGATTGAACTCATTAAGAACCTGTTTCATTCCATTGTAACCAGGTCCTTTGGCGTGGGAGAAATCTCGAACTTTATCTTAGGAGCAATCTTCGTTGGAGTGGCAGGACTTATATACAAGTATAAGAAGTCTAAAAAGGGAGCAATCCTTGGCGCCGTTACTGGAGCAGTTGCCATGGCAGTACTTTCCTTCCCTACCAATCTCTTTGTAGTATATCCAAGCTACTATAATTTCTTCCCTAAGGAAGCAGTACTTGCTATGTATCAGGCAATTCGTCCATCTACACAGAGTATCCCAGAGGCGCTACTTGTATTTAATGCACCATTTACTTTGGTGAAGGGCTTACTGAATGTGGGAATCACCATGTTGATTTATAAGCCCCTGTCACCAATTCTTCATGGTAGACATAACTAAATCAAAAAAGGCCTAGTCCCCTAGTCATTTGACTAGGGGATTTTTGTATCCATAGGAAAATCATGCTATACTATTACTATTAAGGAATATGACCAATTACAATTACAATTACAGTTAAGGTTAGCGCGAGTGAGTCTTGACATAGGAAGCAGAAAGGAAGCAGTTATGTCTCAGAATCAAAATGATCCATTGGGCAGAGTGGAGCTGACTGCTGATGATTTCTTACAGGATAAGCAAGGGGGAATTCGATGAGACGAGAATATATAACCAAGTCCCCAGAAGAGACCAGAGAATTTGGTAGACAGATGGCCGAGGTGGCTAAGCCTGGAGATGTGATTGCATTAATAGGAGACTTAGGAGTTGGTAAGACGGTTTTTACCAAGGGTATTGCAGAGGGTCTAGAGATTACAGAGCCAGTATCCAGCCCTACATTTACCATATTGCAGGAATACGAATCCGGCCGTATGCCACTCTATCATTTTGATGTGTATCGCATCGGAGACCCAGAGGAGATGGACGAGGTTGGCTTTGATGATTTCGTCTATGGCCAGGGACTTTGCCTGATTGAGTGGGCCGAGCTTATCCAGGAGATTATGCCCGAGCATTACACACAGATTACCATCGAGAAGGACCTGTCACAGGGCTTCGATTTTCGACGTATTATAGTAGAGGAGATATAGTTAGATGAAGATTTTAGCATTGGATGCATCCGGTCAGGTGGCGTCCATCGCCTTGGCAGAGGATGATAAGCTCTTAGGCGAATACACCATGAATACCAAGAAGACACATTCTCAGACATTACTACCTATGGTAGATGCTCTGCTTCATCTTATCGGTGAGGATAAGAATACCATTGATGCAGTTGCAGTGGCAGGTGGTCCAGGTAGCTTTACAGGACTCCGCATTGGATCAGCTACAGCCAAGGGACTTTCCTATGCCTGGGGCGTTCCAATCATTTCCGTTCCCACAGTGGATGCCATTGCCTATAACATGGTAGGAAGCGATGGTCTGATCTGCCCAGTATTAGATGCCAGACGGCAGCAGACCTATACAGGTATTTATGCATTCCATGCAAATGCAGACCATGCCCAAGAGATGGAGGTTCTCCGTCCAGAGTGTGCGGTGAAGATCGAAGAGATCGTAGCAGACTTAAATGAAAGAGGAGAAAAAGTTACCTTCCTTGGAGATGGTGTTCCAGTATTTGCTTCTTATATAGAAGAGAATCTGAAGGTGCCATACACTTTTGCTCCATTACATCGTAGACTGCAGAGTGCTAGTTCCCTTGTAGCCCTTGCCATGGAATATGCCAAGGCTGGTCGTATGGAGAAGGGTGAGGACCATCGTCCAAACTATCTCCGTGAGACACAGGCAGAGCGTGAGCGTAAGGCGAAGATACAGTGATTATATAGATAGAGCATGACAGATAATAGAAAAAATGATTTTACGGAGAAAGTGAATCAGCTTTCCATGGATAAAGAAGCTATAGGTGAATGCAAGCAGGCAATTTCTGTGGAGGAGAAGAAGCAACTTTCCATAGATGAACAAGCTATGAGTGATTGTAATCAGTCAAATGCATATTGCCCAAAAAATCCAACCGTATACATTCGGCTTGCGGCAGAAACAGACCTGGCAAATATTGCAGGGATAGAAGCGAAAACCTTTTCTGAGCCCTGGAGCGAGAATGGATTTCGAGATGCCTTTCATTTAGAAGACACAGCTCGTATCTGGGTTGCAGTGGATACAGAGAGCCGCTTGCTTGGGTATTTGGTTTTGTACTATACCCGATATGAAGGCGAACTAGAGACTGTTGCTGTAGATGAAAGTGCTCGTGGACAGGGGATTGGCCACCAATTAATCCAGGCAATGATTGCTTTTGGCCAGGAGAAGGATCTGGATCAGATTGTACTTGAGGTGCGTAAGTCCAATCAGACAGCCATCGGCCTCTACCAATCCCAGAAGTTTCAAGTCTGTGGAGAGCGAAAGAGATTCTACCGTTTTCCAGAAGAGGATGCTCTTGTGATGATGTATCACTACGAGAAATGACGCATCCCAGAGAATCAGATAATATTCGATAGAATAAAAAAGAAAGTATCGTTCTAGGATAGACACGAATGCTTTCTATGAAATAATTCTAGAATGATGTATAGAAATAAGTAAATAGAAATGGAAATATAAATGTTAGATGTATGCTTACTTGGCACCTCTGGAATGATGCCATTGCCAGGCAGATGGTTAACCTCATTAATGACCCGTTATAATGGCTCGAGTCTAATCATTGATTGCGGCGAGGGAACACAGGTTGCGATTAAGGAATGTGGATGGAGTCCGAAACCAATCGACACCATGTTAATCACCCATTTTCATGCGGATCATATCAGTGGTCTACCTGGACTCCTACTTACCATGGGTAATGCAGAGCGAACAGAGCCACTTACCATTGTTGGTCCAAGAGGAGTGGAGAGAGTGGTTAATTCTCTTCGAGTTGTGGCACCAGAACTTCCTTTTGAGATTAAGTTCAAGGAATTATCCCAGGATGAGGAGTGCTTTGAACTGAATGGTTACCATATTACTGCATTTCGCGTGAAGCATAATGTGGTTTGTTATGGTTATACCTTAGAGATACCACGTGCTGGTCGTTTTCAGGTGGAAAAGGCGAAGAAAGAAGGAATTCCAATTCGTGCATGGAATCCGCTGCAAAAGGGAGAGACTATAGAGATCGACGGAGTGACCTATAGCCCGGATATGGTAATGGGAGCTCCACGTAAGGGAATTAAGTTGACCTACTGCACAGACTCACGCCCAATGGAGCGAATCCATGAGCATGCAAAGGATGCAGATCTCTTTATCTGCGAGGGCATGTATGGTGAACCAGAGAAAATTAAGAAGGCGAAGCAGTATAAGCATATGACCTTCTATGAGGCAGCAGAAATGGCAAAGCAGGCTGACGTAAAAGAGATGTGGCTGACCCATTATAGCCCATCCCTAGTACGCCCAGAGAGATATATTAAGGAAGCACAAGAAATCTTTCCAAGAACAAGCTTAGGAAAGGACGGCCGTATGACAGTCCTGGATTTTGAGGAGGATGAAGCATGAAAAAAGTCATTCGTATCTCCGTTGTTGTAGTTATTTTGGCAGCAATGATTGTTGGTTACTATTATTACTTATCCAATCGCAATGCGACCCAGGATAAGGATACGAAGAAGGATGTTGCCACAGAGTACACAGCTCTGATTTCTAGAGATCTGGATAAGAACTATCCTAAGACTCCTCGAGCAACAGTAAAATTGTACAATCGAATTGTCACGGAATACTACGCATCATCTCACAATGACGAGGAGATTGAAGGACTTGCAAGCCAGGCGTATAAGCTTCTGGATTCAGACTTACAGGATAAGAATCCTAAGGAGCAGTTCATGAAATCTGTAAAAGCAGATGTACAGGACTGGAAGAATCGTAAAGCCAGCATTCGAGAGAGTAAGGTGTGCAGTTCCAATGATGTGACCTATAGCGTGGTAGAAGGCAGCGATTGTGCCTATGTCTATTCCTATTATTTTGTGAAGGAAAACGGTAATTTTTCTAGAACCTATCAGGAATTCTGCCTGCGCAAGGATAAAAGCGGTAATTGGAAGATCCTTACCTGGAGAATCATTGATGAAGCAGATGGCGGAAGCTACCAGTATAGTTAAATCTAAACCAATTCCAATGGTGCCAGGCATTGATGCAAGTAGTGGCGATGGCAGATATAGCTAATGACGTATATGAAAAAATAGATTCATAAAAGGTTCACTAAACCAAAGTTGTTTAAATAGTAAGAAATGAAGGAAAAGAACATGCGAATTTTAGGAATTGAGAGTTCATGTGATGAGACGGCGGCAGCAGTTGTAGAAGACGGAAGAATTGTATTATCCAATGCTATCTCTACACAGATCCCAATCCATACTTTATATGGAGGCGTTGTACCTGAAATCGCCTCTCGCAAACACATCGAGCGTATTACACAGGTAGTGGAGCAGGGCCTTTCCGACGCGGGATGCACCTTGGATGATATTGATGCGATTGGTGTAACTTATGGGCCTGGACTAGTTGGCCCACTTCTGGTTGGTACATCTTTTGCTAAGGCGCTGGCCTACGGAAGAGACCTTCCATTGATTGGAGTTCATCATATTGAGGGCCATATTAGTGCCAACTATATCGAGCACCCAGACCTAGAGCCACCATTCTTATGCCTGGTTGTATCTGGTGGACACACACATCTCGTACGTGTAATGGACTACGGCCAGTATGAGATTCTTGGTCGAACAGTGGATGATGCAGCGGGAGAAGCCTTTGATAAGGTAGCCCGTGCAATTGGCTTAGGCTATCCAGGCGGTCCAAAGATTGAGAAGAAAGCTCTTGAGGGTAATCCAGATGCCATCGCTTTTCCTAGAGCAAAGGTGGATGAGCATCCATATGACTTTAGTTTTAGTGGCCTGAAGTCAGCTGTATTGAATTATTTGAATGGTATGCAAATGAAGGGCGAGCCTGTTAATGAGGCAGATGTAGCCGCTTCCTTCCAGAAAGCAGTCGTTTCCGCTCTAGTAGATCATGCAATGATGGCGTTGGATGAATTCGGTGGAGATAAGTTTGCAATCGCAGGTGGTGTAGCATCCAATGGTGCATTCCGTCAGGCGATGAAGGACGCATGTGAAAAACGTGGTGTACAGTTCCTGTGCCCAAGCCCAATTTTGTGTACAGATAATGGAGCAATGATTGGTGCTGCAGCATACTACGACTACATGAAGGGCAGAAGAGACAGCTGGGATCTGAATGCCACACCGAATCTTAAGCTTGGTGAGAGATAAGTACAGGCCAAGTAGACTACTAGAATTCTATTGAATAAGAAGAAAGGTCTTGACGTAATTCTAGAAATATGGCTTCGATAGGGTACTAGAGATACGTTTTGTGGAAGAATATAGAAGTACTATATTTCCCCCTGTTTAGAAGAGGGGATATCTTGTCAAGATGGAGAAACTGTAGACGACTTGAATGGCAATTATTGGAAGAGTGGGAGAGAAGTGTTTGCTGAGAATAGGAAAGATGTAACATATACAGCTGTGGTTCTCGCGGCAGGTTCTGGAAGGCGCATGAAGTCTGATCTTCCCAAGCAATACATGGACTTGAGTGGAAAGCCCCTAATTTACTATGCCTTGAAAGCATTTCAGGACAGCCCGATTCCGGAGATTGTGTTGGTGGTATCCAAGGGCGATATCGACTATTGCAGAAGGGAAATCGTAGAGCGCTTCCAATTAGATAAGGTAAAAGAGATTGTAGAAGGTGGAAATGAGCGTGCAGAATCTGTTTTAAATGGTCTAGAAGCCAGCTCAGGAGAGTATGTTCTAATCCATGACGGAGCACGTGCATTTTTAACTCAGGATGTAATCACTCGAATGATGGAAGGTGTATTGGAGTATAAGGCAGCAGTTGCAGCTGTCCCAGAGAAAAACACCATAAAGGTTGTTGACTCAGAAAACTATGTCAAGTCCACGCCAGATCGTAGCAGCTTATGGGAGATTCAAACTCCTCAGGCATTTGATCGAGAACTGCTACTGAATTCATATAAGAAGATTATCCAGAATTGCCAGGGAGAATTAGATTATTCTAAGATAACCGATGATGCCATGGTGGTTGAAAAAGCAGGACTTGTCATCGATGGGAGAAGCCCAAAGATCAAATTAATAATGGGAGACTATCAGAATATCAAAATGACAACTCCAGAGGATATCCCGTATGGGGAGTTCCTTATACAATCACGCCAAGGATGAATCTTTATGCTATAAGAGAAAAAACCATAAAATGGACTGGAAACAATCTGTGATAATATTATATAGATTGAATATGAAGAATCCCATAAAATGGGCTGGGGTGATCCGAATAAATAAGCTGTGATAGTACTATATAAATAACGCAAGAAGAATCCCTTAAAACGGGCTAGGATGATGCAGTATATGTACACTAGGGATAATGAATAGAGTACAAGATTAGAGAAGCGACACAATATAGATAAAAATATGTTGACAAAGAGTAAAATAATAATGTATTATACATAAAGTGCCTTGGAGAGGTATCGAAGTGGTCATAACGAGGCGGTCTTGAAAACCGTTTGGCGGCAACGCCACATGGGTTCGAATCCCATCCTCTCCGTTCTATAAGCCAGTCCAGAAATGGGCTGGCTTTTTTGTGCTATTCGGACGGTTGACTATCTTGCTTCGTCACACCCCAGGCATATACTCTGTATGGAGAACTATATCTTGATAGTTATTCACTAATAGACACCGCACTGGATCGGTTCTTTAGATAGTACAGAAAAAAAGTAGAAGACCTGTTGAAAAAGACTGAAAACATAAGAATGGGAATGAAAACGTCAAACATTAAAAAAATATAAAAAAGCACTTGCCAAGACCCTATAATTGATATATATTATTACTTGCGTTCGCAAGAACGAAAACTTAATACTGCCGGGTGACCGGATTTGTAGTAAGACGCTTGGAGAAGTACCCAAGAGGCTGAAGGGACACCCCTGGAAAGGGTGCAGGTCGTTAATAGCGGCGCGAGGGTTCAAATCCCTCCTTCTCCGCTCCAAAGAAAACGGCTTAAAACAAATTCAAAAAAAGTTGTTGACAAGCCACTAAGTATTTGGTAATATAAACAAGCTGTCGCTGAGGTGACAGGCAAACAAAGAGAACCTTGATAACTGAACAATGAAACAACCTTGAAAGATTCTAATGAGAATTTTTTAAAGAACGCGTTATGGTAAAACATAACAAACCT